>JAESFH010000156.1_pt1 | contig 48788 bp, 42 predicted proteins | sample 9269381 | NCBI WGS metagenome assembly JAESFH01 (sample SAMN14504062, study PRJNA617094) | algae metagenome | isolation source: Aphanothece sp. CMT-3BRIN-NPC111 and co-occurring heterotrophs from well... | place: USA: Clark Mountains Wilderness, California | collected 2010-04-18
CGAGCTCCAGGCGTATGATCCGTCGCTTGATCCCCTGCCCTACGATCTCGCCGCGCTTCCTGCCCGGTGCGAGGAAATCGTGCGCAGGCTCAAAAAAGCCGAGCGGCCGGTCCTGCTGGTCGGTTCGGGCGTTCGCATTGCTCAGGCGCTCGACGTTCTGGACCAACTCGCACCGCGGCTCGGCGTCCCGATTGCCACCGCGTGGTTGCCGGATTTGATCGGCAGCGACAACGCGTATTATTGCGGGCGTCAGGGCACGATCGGCACGCGGGCGGGGAATTTTACCGTTCAGAATTCCGACCTCTTGCTCATCGCCGGTTCGCGGATGCCGATTCGGCAGATCAGTTACAACTGGCAGTCTTTCGCGCGCCACGCGTACAAAATTCACGTCGATGCGGACCCAGCGGAACTGAGCAAACCAACTGCTGTCGCCGATGAGACGCTCTGCTGCGACGCGAAGCTGTTCCTCGAAGAGCTGCAACGGCAGATCGAGGCGTCGGATTACGACCCGAGGCAGCACGTCGAGTGGTTGAGATGGTGCCGCGAGCGCGTGGAACGCTACCCTGCCGTTCTGCCGCGGCAGCGCACGGCGAACAATGGAATCAACGCGTATTACTTCGTCGAAAAGCTGTTCGAGCAGCTCGGGCACGATGACGTTGTCGCCTGCGGCGATGCGACGGCCTGCATCACGCCGTTCCAGGTCGCGCAGATCAAAAAAGGGCAGCGTGTTTTCAGTAACTCAGGGTGCGCGTCGATGGGCTACGACCTGCCGGCGGCGATCGGCGCCGCTGTCGCGCGAGAGGGGAAGCGGGTGATCTGCCTGGCAGGCGACGGCAGCATGATGATGAACGTGCAGGAGCTGCAAACGATCGCGCATTACCGCCTCCCGATCGTGATTTTCGTGCTCAGCAACGGCGGCTATCTCTCGATCCGGACGATGCAGAATAGCTTCTTCGGCAAAACCATCGGAGAAGGACCGGAAAGCGGCGTCTCCTTTCCTGATATGGTGAAGCTGGCTGACGCCCACGGCATTCCCGCGCTGCGGCTTGATGGTGAAGATTTCGCGGAGAAAATTGCTGAAGCGCTCGCCGCCGACGGACCGATTCTCTGCGAGGTGGTGCTGGATCGCGGCCAGGGCTTCGAGCCGAAGCTCAGCTCGAAAAAGCTCGATGACGGCCGAATGGTGACCGCACCGCTCGAAGATATGGCTCCGTTCCTCGATCGCGACGAGCTGCAGTCGAACATGCTCGTGCCGACGCTCGAGCATTGAGCCGATGGTGGATCTTCGCTGCCGCCTCGAGACGCTGTTGCAGCGGGACCTCGCGCCGCTGCCGAGCCTCGACGCCCGCGAGATCGTGATTTACGGCGCCGGAAACTGCGGCCGTTCGGTGGCCGCGGCGGCGCAACACGCTGGCCTCGAAGTGCGGTGCTTCCTCGACGCGCGTGCCGATGCAAAACGTGAGATCGACGGCATTGCCTGCCATTCTCCGCAGAGTGAAGCCGCGCGCGGAGCCGCTCAGGATGGAATTCCGACTGTCGTGGCTCTGTTCAATTACGCGACCGATTTGCAGCCAGTCTTCGCGCTGCTGGCGGAGATTGGCTTCAAGCGGGTCCTTTCCTTCTACGAAATCCACGCGCTTCTCGCGATGGAGCCGCAGTTCTGGTTGTGCGATCGCCGTTTCTACGCAGATCGGCAGGCGGATGTTCTCGCTGGACTTGAGCTGTTTGACGACGAAACGAGCCGGCAGGTCTACTACGACTCCATCGCGCTGAGGCTCACCTTCAATACGGCGTTGCTCGCGCAGCCCGATCACAGCAATCAATATTTCGCGCCCGATCTGCCGCCGCCGCCCGTGCCAATGCGACTTGTCGATGGCGGCGCGTTCGATGGCGACACGCTTCGAGCGATCGCCGCGCGCGGCATCGCATTGGAGGCGATTGCCGCATTCGAGCCGGACCTGCGGAACTTCGCGGAGCTATGCCGTGCCGCTGCGGCGGTAGCGGGAAATGTGCGCGAAATGATTCTGCTTCCGTGCGGTCTCGGCGACGCGACAGGCCTGCAGCGGTTTTCTTCCGGCAGCGGAGCATCGAGCGCGCTGGAGTCCAGCGGCGATACGACAGTTCAAGTTGTCGCCCTCGACGACGTGCTGCCAAACTTCGCCCCGACATTCGTAAAGCTCGACGTCGAGGGAGCTGAGCCGCAGGCGCTCAAAGGCGCGGCGGGCGTGATCTCGCGGTTCCGTCCGACGCTGGCGGTGTGTGTTTATCACGCGCCGGAACATCTCTGGACGTTGCCGCGATTGATCCGGGAGCGATGGCCGGATTACCGCCTTGCGTTACGCGCGCACCAGTTCAACGGCTTTGACACTGTCGCGTACGCGTTTCGGGCATGACCAAGCAGCGGGTCACAGCCATCATTTTTGATCTCGATGGAACGCTGGTGGACTCGCTGCCGGGCATCGAAGCGTCGCTGCGCGTAGCGGTTGCCACATGTAATCCGCCGCGGCAGGTGCCAGCACTGCGGGGCATCATCGGACCGCCGATTGCGCAGATGATCGCGCGGCTCTGGCCCGACCTCGCCGACGCGCAACGTGCGTGTGCCGTGGCCGCGTTTCGCCGCCACTACGACAGTGAAGGATGTTTGCTCTCGCCGCTCTTCGATGGCGTGCTGCCGACTCTCTCCGCGCTACAAGCGCACGGCATCGAGCTATTCCTCCTGACGAACAAGCCGCAACGTCCTACACAAACGATCCTCGAGCAGACAGCGATGCGGCAGTACCTGCGGGACGCGGTTTCACCGGACACGAATGATCCTCCGTTCGCAGTCAAAAGCGCTGGTGCATTATGGCTGCGTGCGCGGTACTCGCTGCGGCGCGAGACAACGTTGGTCGTCGGCGACGGGCTCGATGATGCAGAAGCGGCCGCCGAGTGTGGATTCGGCTTTGTCGCAGCGGCATACGGCTATGGCGGTGCCGCCCAACGCAGCGATTTACACCCGGTTGCGGTGCTGGAAACGTTTTCCGCGATCCGCGAAATTGTGCTATAGGAGGACTCCGCTTTTTCTCCCATGATTCACCGCGATTTTTTTGAAGAGCTGTTCGTCCTGGAGCTGGCAAACAACCACTGGGGCCGCGTCGAGCGCGGGCTCAAGATCATTGCCGACTTCTCGAAGATCGTGCGGTTTAACAACGTCCGCGCCACGATCAAGCTGCAGTTCCGCGACGTCGACAATTTCATCCACAAGGATTTCCGCGAACGCGACGACATCCGGTACATCAAGAAGACGCGCGACACCCAGCTATCGAAAGAGGAGTTGGGAACGCTCGTGCAGGCGATCCGGAAGGCGGGCTGCATCCCGAGCGCGACGCCGTTCGATGAAGCATCGGTCGAATTGTGCGAAGAGCTCGACCTGCCGCTGATCAAGCTGGCCAGCTCGGACATCAACGACTGGTTCCTGATCGAGCGGATCGCGAAAACGAAGAAGCCGGTGATCGCCTCCTCCGGCGGCTCATCGCTCAAGGATACGGATGATCTGGTGACCTTCTTTGCCAATCGGAACATCCCGCTCGCGCTGAACCACTGCGTCTCGCTTTATCCGACCGAAGAGCGTGACCTCGAGCTGAATCAGATCGATTTTCTCCGGAACCGCTACCCCGACAACACGATCGGGTTGTCGACCCACGAGTACAAGGACTGGGAAACCAGCATGGTGATCGCCTATGCCAAAGGCGCGAGGACGTTCGAACGCCACATCGATATCGAGGCGGATGGAATTCCGGTGGCGCCGTATTGCTCACTTCCGCACCACGTCGATGTGTGGTTCAAAGCTTTCCGCAAAGCGAAGCGGATGTGCGGCAGCCCGGGCACGATGAAACGGCGTTGTGAGGTCGACGAGATCAAGTACCTCGACGCGCTCGTGCGGGGGGTCTACGCGAAGCGCGATCTGAAGCAAGGCCAGTCGCTGAAGGAGGGCGATGTCTACCTCGCGATTCCGCTGCAAAAAGGACAAATCTCCTGCCGTGAGATCATGAACGGGCAGACGCTTCTGGGCGACGTTCCGAAGGACGCGCCGGTGAAGATCGACCAAATCGACAGCCCGTATGCGTACGACGACGAGCTGAAGGAATCGATCTATGCGCGGGGCTTGTAGCTCCCGGCAGCGGAATTGATCCGCACAAACTGCTCGACAGTGGGAGCGCAACGAGTACGACGTTGGCCCGAGGGATCTCCTTCACCCGTTGCACCGAGGTGCACACGCAAATGGTCTCTTCCGACGCCTGAGATGAAGACGATCACTGTAGTCGCTGGGAGTTACAATGAGGCGGAGAACATCCGCGACTTTCTCAGCCGCGTCACCGCCGCCTTCGAGCCGCTCCCCTACGCGCTCGAGATCATCGTCATCGACAATGCATCGACCGACGGCACGCAGGAGATTTTGCGCGAGCTCGCCGCGAGTGAGCCGCGGCTGAAAGTGATCTTGAACGCACGGAACTTCGGCCACATTCGTTCGCCCTACCATGCGCTGCTTCAGTCGACAGGTGACGCGGTGGTGACGATGGCTTCCGATCTTCAGGATCCGCCGGAGATGATCCCGCAGTTCATCGAGAAGTGGGAGCAAGGTTTCAAAGCGGTCGTGGGCGTGAAGAAGGAGAGTGAGGAAAGCGCCATTTTATTTTTCATCAGGCGTTCCTATTACCGTCTCGTCCAGCGGCTCGCGGAGTTTGAGATCATCCAGAACTTCACCGGGTTCGGCTTGTACGATCGCGCCATCGTCGACTACTGCCGCGGGCTCGGCGACCCATACCCCTACTTCCGCGGCCTGATCTCAGAGATCGGCCTCTCGACAGCATCCATTCCCTTCGTCCAGCCGACACGGAAGCGCGGTATTACGAAGAACAATTTCTACACGCTCTACGACACGGCGATGCTGGGTATCACCAACCACAGCAAAGTGCCGTTGCGGCTGGCGACGATGATGGGATTTGCGATGTCATTCGTGAGTCTGCTACTCGGCCTGGTTTACCTCGTCTACAAGCTCTTGTTCTGGGAGCGATTCACCGTCGGCGTGGCGCCGGTCGTGATCGGGCTATTCCTCTTCGCCTCTGTGCAGCTCTTCTTCATCGGCATCCTCGGTGAATATATCGGCGCGATTCACACTCAGGTGTTGAATCGCCCACTCGTGGTCGAGAAGGAGAGAATCAACTTCTAACGACCGGGCGTTCGAATGTCGTCAGCCGACACAAACGTCAATCCTGCGCGTTAAGCGACGTCGCCGGATTGCGACTTCCGGGAGCTGTTCCGGCGTCTAGTCGGCCCTAAAGGAAAAATCGCGAAATGCGAGCCAATCCGCCGTCGGATCGCTCTTTGAAAGCACGCGGACCCGCAGCCGCTCGGTTTCCGGTGGCAATGGCAGTTCGTACCTGCGCCAGACCGGTTCGTCGTCGCGAGCGAGTGGCGGAATGCGCTTCGAAAACAGTTCTGTCGAGCCGCTGCCGCCCTCGGCCACAATGTCGATGTCGGCGCCGTCGCCGAGCGCATAGACATGCGAGAGGCTAAGGTGCAGGACATCGGCTTCCGGCGGAGGCGCGACCGTGATTTCTACCGGCGCCACAGCGACGATCGCGCGGGTGCCATTCTTCGGCATCAGGAACAATGGTTTGTTCGTCGGCGTGCTGACCTGCGGGTCTGCTGCGATTCCCGCGGCTTCCGCCTCCAGCACGGTGACCTCCATCCGGCGCGACGCCGCGCTGGCCTCACCGACGCTTTGTTCGATTACGAATGACCGTGAGTTCGGTTGATAATCGAGCACCACCGTGCTTTGCCTCACTTGTTCTGCTCCGCCGCCGAGCCCGGCAAACTCAAGAGGCGGGATACGGTAAAACCGCCAGAACATATCTCCCATAAAAATCCAATCCGTGTCGCTCACGCTGCCGCGGACTAGAATTCTATCCTTCGCGCCAAGGCCGTTTACGCGCTGAACCGTCTCGAACAAATTATTCGCGACGTCATACGCCTGCACCGCGTAGAACTGATGGTGCCGTTGGGCCAGGTGAACCTCGCGCGCGGTCGCCACGACGACGAGCGCCATGAGCGCAACACGCGGCCAAACCGTCCAGCGGCTGCAGTCGCGCACCGCCAGCGAGATCAGCACGAGAAAGGCGAGGTAGGCCGGATAGAGCCAACGAAATTCTTGCCGGAAAGTGATACTCGCGGAAAGCAGCAGCACGCCTACGAGCGACGAGACAAACAGGAACCGTGTGATCGCCGGCCGGGAACTGCCGTCCTTCCACGCGCTCACGAGCGCCTGCAGGAGAACGGCGATGAGGAAGCACGACAGCGCCGCCGCGGCGATCGAGACGGCCTGAACCCAACCAGCAGAGTCCCAGAAGTCCTCGAGCGACAGATACGCGGGGCCGCGGTTGACGCCGAGCACGTTGAGCAAGCCATGCCAGACGAACAACGCAACCTGACCGACGTTCATCTCGATCGGCTGCGTCGTAGTGCCTATCAACACGGGCGTCCCGAGCACGACCTGCTTAATCGCAATGTTTGCCGCGGCGGCGGCCGCCGTGCCCCCGATCAACAGAGCGGCTGGCGCGCGGGCGACGGTGAACGTCAGCGCGCCGAGCAGCACCGTCGAACCGACGACAACCAGGTAACGTTCGTGGATGTGTACCAGTACGAGCACGAGCAGCGTCAAGATGGCCGCGCGACCGAAAGAGGGACGTGCGGCAAAGTTCAGAGCGATAGCCATCAGCAGCAGGAGCACCGCCACACCTAGCCCTTCCATGATCGCTTGCTCCTGCATGAACAGATAGGCGGCGAATCGGTTTAGGGTTGCGATCACCGTAACGCCGATCGCGAGAGCGAGTGGGACGCGGAGAATGCGATGGAAAATCAGCAGAATGAGGAACGCATTGAGCGTATGAATCGCGAGCCCGGTGAATGCGATCTGCGCGAAGTCGCAACCGGTCCACCGCGCAACCGTCACCAGGGCGAAAACCGTGACTGGCCGAAACTTGAAGATGCCGATCGCCCCTTGGTTGAGCGCTACAAAGCCCTGTTCAGCGGCATGGAAGGCACGAAGGTCGTCGCCGGCGAGGACTTTGTAATGGAAGGGGTTGAACCAGCCGGCAATCGCAAAGTAACAAAGCAACGCCGCAGCGAACCATGCGAGAACGGTTTCAGCACGGTCGATGGAACTAGAAGAGCGATCCGGCGTCACGTTCTCCGCGTTTCTTAACGGTGTGCTTGCCATCTGGCGAGCGTTGAAGTTCTATTTCTCGCGACGCTGCTGTCGTCGGTGGCGTGAATGCCGCAGCAACGATAACGTAGCGGCAGCGATGGCCGCACAACCGCAAGACTACTTCACCGAACTCCGCGATCGCGCATTGCGCTACGCAGAAACGCTCCGACAAACGCGTATGGAGCTCGCACCACAGGAGTTTTGGTACCCGTACGGCTCGATCGGAAATTTCACTGTACTTGATCAACTGCTTACAGGCACGAATCGCAATTTGCTTCAGGATATCAGCCCGAAGCGCACCGCCGACATTGGCGCGGCCGATGGTGATGTCGCCTTCTTCCTAGAGACAGAGGGATGGGAGGTCACAATCATTGATAATCCACCCACGAACTGGAACGGGTTGCGAGGGGCCAAACTCTTCAAGGAGGCGACGGGTTCAAACGTGCAAATCGATGAGGTCGATCTGGATTCGCAATTCGTGCTGCCAGAGCAGTATGACTTGGTCTTCTTCATGGGGATCCTATATCACCTCAAGAATCCCTTCTATGTCTTGGAACATCTAAGCCATCGCACGCGCTACTGCATCTTGAGCACCCGCATCATGAGGTGGAGCCGACCGGCAGCAGCTGCAGACGCCATCACCGCAGGCTCTCGGAACCAGCGCGAGATGTTAGAACACCTCCCCGTCGCTTACCTGCTTGGTCCGCAGGAATGCAACAACGACGCGACGAACTACTGGATCTTTTCCGACGCTGGGCTGCGCCGGATTTTCGACCGAACGGGCTGGAATGTGCTGGACTATCTCGTCATCGGCGACACCGCCGAGGCCGACCCGTTCACGCAACAGCACGACGCCCGCGCTTTTTGTCTCATCGAAAGCCGACATTGGCGCGCTGATCGGCAGTAGGCGGTGTGATGCCGTAACTTACCAATTCGGATCGCGCACACAGAACTCAGGTGTCAGGTGCTTGTAGATCATCGTGTCAGCCCTTCGGTGTTTCGTCATCGCTGCAATCATCTGCGTCGGCTTGATCTTCCCTGATTCGATGAAGTAATCATCCAACCCGGAGACAAAGTCGATGAAGTGGCGGTCCCGCAGGTCAGCCGGGTCGAAGTTGTGGCCGAACGCGCGATCAACGAAGACATTCACCACGTTGCCGAACCCAATGAAGAAACTGAAACCGAAGGTTTTCAAAAGAAGGCGGAGGATATCTTGCGCGCGAATCCCTTCGAATCCTGACGCGGAACAGTCATAGTTTTCGTACATGGGCTCGAGTCGCTGTAACTGGTGATTCCACCTGTGCTTGTCATCCAGGAGGGACCAGCATGCGTGCACGAGTTCGAGCGCTTCTGGCCACCTCATATGACCATTTCGCCCGATCATGTCGTTCGTGAGGAACAATCCAGCATCTCTCAGCGCCTCCCAAGTCTTCGCGAACAAGAGTTCGAGTTCGAGGAAATGGTGCAGGCTCTGGTTGGCTATGATGATGTCGTAAGACTTGTCGACAGCCCAACTGTTAATGTCGGCTTCGACGAACTGGAAATGCGGTGCGAGATTCTCGCGTGACGCAAGCTGCCGCCCTCTTCCGAGCATCTCGGGATTGACGTCGAGACAGTCGAAGACAAAGTCAGACACGCCGCTTTGCTTCAGCATTCTAGCCAGCGTTACCTCTGTGTCGCAGTTTCCTGCACCCAAGCTCAGGATGCTGCATTCCTCGGATCCCCGATACGACGCGACGCGCCTGATCTGGTTAACGTAGAATTCGTTCGGATTGCTGAATCCGAGGGACTCCAGCTTCGGTCTCAGGTGTTTGTTTGACCAATAAGAGAATATGTCAGGGAGAGCGCTAACGTCTGCGACGTCCCTGTAGTTCCTGATCTCTTGTTCGAGTTTTGCCGAATAGGACATGACTAGATGCTGCGGTTTAAGGGGCCGTTTCGCGCAGCACGCGAAGATCGCGCAGCAGATTCTCTAGGTTTGCGCGCGCGGCGGCGAAAGAGAAATGCTCTGCGATATTTTCGCGACAGTTCCGCGACAGCCTTTCCCAAAGTGCGGCGTCGTGGTAAAGCCGAATAATTTTGTCGGCAAACTCACCTGGTTCATCGGCGATCAACACGTCGCGTCCGTCGATCAGGTGCATCCCCTCGGCGGCAACAGTCGTCGCTATGGCGGGCACACCGTAGCTCATGCTTTGGTTGATTTTCCCCTTTACACCGGCGCCGTAGCGCAATGGCGCCACGGAAAGGAGGCACGACTCGAAGAACGGTCGCACATCCTCGACGTAGCCATGCGCGATCACATTTTCGCTGGCGAGCGCGCGGACTGATTCCGGCATCTTACTGCCGATGATGTGCAGACACGCGCCGGGAAGTTCGGCCGTGATTCGCGGCATGATCTCGCCACAGAACCACTTCATCGCATCGACGTTCGGTGGATGCTCGAAGCCGCCGATGAAGACGAAGTCTTTCCGACCGGCGTATGGCTTCACGGGCTCGTGGACCTCATGGATGTTCGACACAATCTCCACGTGCGTTCCCGGAAGTTCCTGCTCGAGCACTTCTTTCTCGTGCGAGCTGACGACGATCACGGCGTCACACTTCGAGGCGATCTCGAGTTCCGTGCGTCGCACGCGCTCCGCGTCTGCACGCTTCGCATCGCTTTGCTGCAGCTCGGCCTCGCGTTCGCCGCGCAGGAAGTGCAGGTCGACGGTGTCGAAAATGATCGGAGTGGAAGGCGCGAACTCGAGACACGCGTCGAGCAACTTCTCGCCCATTTCCATTCGCGAGAGAACGATCAGGTCGAACTCGGCCCCGCGTTCCCTGAGGAAGTGACGGAAGTCGTTCAGGAATGGACTGTGCAGGTATTCGATCCCGAGCTCCTGCATGCGCTCCGTGTAGGGTGACTCGCGAAGTTTGTTTCCCGGCAGGAACGTGATCTTGCAGCCGAGTTGCTGAAAAATCAGAAGCAGGTTCCACATTCGGACCGAGCCGGAGTCTTGATCCGGAGACAACGCGCGCGCGTCGGCCACGAGGACACGCTTCGCGATCCCACGATCCTTCGCGCGGTGCGGATCGGCCGTGTGCCCTTCTTCGTGAAGCGCCAGACGGTGCTGCCACTTCGTGCGGAACTTCACCTGGTTGACCAACTGATAGCTCTTGATGCCGCTATCCGTTCCGGTGCCGCAGCTCTGCCCTTCGTGGTGAACGACGGTCGCGAACGGCTGGTAGTACACTTTCCGGCCTGTTTCGCGCACCTTAAATGCGTAATCGGTGTCTTCGTAATACGCGGGCGCGAGTTCAGGATCGAAACCGCCGAGCTGATCGAACAACGCTTTCGGCGTGATGATGCACGCGCCGGAACAGTAATCGACCTCGCGCAGGTAGTTGTATTGCGGCTTCGCAGCGACGTCGAACTTGCCGTAGTTCGCTCCGGAGGCATCCCGCCAGATGATGCCTCCAGCTTCCTGCAGTGTGCCGTCTGCGTAGATCAGCTTCGCTCCGGCAAGCCCGGCGTCCCTCTTCATCTTAAAGACGCGCAGGAGCGCACTCATCCAGCCCGGGCGTACCTCGGTGTCGTTGTTCAGGAAGAGGAGGTACTCGCCTCGCGCCGCGGCGGCACCGCGATTGCAGCTCTCGAGAAAACCGCGGTTCGTCTCGTTCCGCAGCAGGTTGATGCCAGCGATTCGTTGCAGTGCATCGCGAGTCATTTCACCCGAGCAATCGTCGACCACGATCACCTCGTACTCGACGTCCGCCGTATGCAGCTGAATCGCTTTCAGGCATTCGACGGTGACCCGCAGCTGATTGAAAACGCAGATGATTATCGAGACCTTTGGCGACGCAGGCCGCGGCAATGCGAGCAGCGCCGCGCGCTGTTGATCCAGCAGATCGAAGAAATCACGCGCCTGCGCGTCTACGGTCACCAACTTCCTCTGCAGCGGCAGAACCGCGACCGCACCGGAGCGCAAACGAGCATGGAGACGAACCGGCGTTTCCTCGGCCGGAAGATTGACCCGGCAGGTGAACCCGGAGCGGTCAACCGCCGGCAGCATTGGGTGCCGCGTGGCGATGTCGGGGCGCGCGGTGCCATAGGCGCACGGCGCCGCCGTGTTTCCGATTTGCAGAGTCAGCCGCTCAATCGGCTCCTGCGGATGCACTGCCCATCCGGAAACGGTGATCGGGTTGCCAGTGATGTTGCCGTCCGCAGGGCTCTCGATCTCGCCAAGGAGCGGCGCCACCTCCGCGCAGATCGTCAGAGCGCGCGCGTGAATCCATCGGTGCCCATCACGACTTATCTCGAGAGCCGCATGATTGCACCCGAGTGGCAACCAGCTCTCGAGGAAGAAGCCTGAATTAGCCGCCTGCGGAACCCGCGGGAACGCCGCCTTCACGTCTTCTCGTGCAATTGCCGAGGAGCAGTCGAGCTTCCGGCCGCCGATCGAGAGCCGGACCTTCAGGGGAGAGCGGAAGGCTTCGTCGAAGCACCAACCCGTCAACCGAATGCCGCCGTGCGCCGCGAAGAGCGGCTTCGGGGCGTCGATGCAAAGGCGGCAGGTTTTAAGCTTGATCATCCGCCCATCTGAAGTCTCGCCAGGCGTCGCAGCTTCCGCTGTGGGCTGCTGAAGGGCAGGATCATTTTGTGCACCGGGCTGTCAACGACCATTCGGACGCGCTGCTGCAGCAGTTGGAGCTCGTTGCTCCTCGCTTCGAGCTCGGATTGCAGCTGGTGAACCATGCCACGAAGCACATCGCGTTCACTCTCGGCGAGCTCGGCGCGATTCTGCACATCCAGTCCAGTTCCGTTGGAGTAATTTCCGCCCAGCATCCCGCCGCGCAATGACAGGAGGTCCCACTGCGCCTCCATCAGTTCGTGCGTCAGTCGAGCGAGCCGTTCCTCGGCAAGTCGAGCCTCGAGGTGAGATCGATCCAATAAGCGCGCCTGGCGTTCGCTTTCTTCTTTGAAGTGCTGAACCTGGCGCGTCTTCTCAGCAATCTCAGCCTCCAGGATCGTAACATGGCGCGCCTTCTCTTCGAGGTGCGCCTTGTATTCGCTCGCGCGCCGGGCGTCCTCCTGGATCTGCGCGGGCGACTCCTCTCGGTCTAATAGATGCCACACCTCGGCCGTGAGCCGTTCGTCCTCAAACACGCCCAAGGCAAGAATGGGCAACGGATCATCCGAGCACAGCGCGAGCGAATAGATTCCGCGGAAAACCCCAGGTTCAATGCTGATCCCGTCGAACCCTCCGCGAAACGTTGCGCTGGCGACCCCCGCCGCAGGCGTGTCAGGCGCAATCCAGGAACCGACGACGAGCCGCTGCTTGCCGACAACGTAATGCTGGAACCTGGACTTGAGCAGCCGAAGGAACTCGTCGTGAGTCAGCTCGGCCTCGTGGAAAGGGTTGCCGCCAGCGGAGACAGCTCGATACGCGGCCTTGTCAGGGCTTGAGATAATCACGACGCCCCCGGGCGCGAGCACCCGCTTGATCTCACTGAGAAAACGGTCGTGATCCGCAATGTGCTCGATCGTTTCGAAACTCGCGACCAAATCGATGCTGGCGTCGGCGCACGGAATGTTGAGGCAATCACCGATCAAGAATTCCAGATTTCGGTCGCGATATTTCCGGCGCGCGTGCTCGATCGTCGTCGGATCGAGGTCAACTCCGATCACCTTCGAGGCGATTCTCCCCAGCAGATTGGCGCCGTAGCCTTCGCCACACGCGATATCGAGGACACGTTTTCCTTCGGCGAGCGCGCACGCGACGGCGTAGCGATGCACGTGCTCGAAAACCAGCGGCCGGGCGCATGTCGTCACCAGACGTTCGCCGGTCCATGCTAGCTCCGTGGCCCGATCAGTCGCATTCATGACAGAGGTTGAAGACTCAGATGCGACAAATAATTTGCAACCTTCATTCGAATCGTGCGCAGGTGGTAAACGGCGAGTTGATTATCTCGTGACGTCCGCCGATCGAAAGAGCGCCGGGCGCGGGTTCGCGTGAAAGTCCGAGCCGGCGCAGCTTCAGCGATCCCTCCATGCAAGCGTGTACGATTGTCGCCCGAAATTATCTGCCGCAGGCGCGTGTCTTGGCGCGGTCGTTTCAAAAGCATCATCCCGGTGTTCCGTTCACGATTCTGATCATTGATGACCCGGCTCCTGCGTCGCGCGCTGAGAACTTTCCCGTTCTTGGTTTAAGCGACATCGGGCTGGATCCCGGAGAAGCGGAGCGGATGGCGTTGATCTACGACGTCACGGAGTTCGCGACCGCCGTGAAGCCCTGGCTCTTGCGCCGCCTCCTGCGCGCCGGGCCGGACGTGGTCCTCTATTTCGATCCCGATATCGAGATCTTCGCGCCTCTCTACGACATCGCCGATGTCGCGCGCGCCCACTCGATTGTGCTTACGCCGCATGTGCTCCACCCGTTCCCGCAGGACGGCTTTCAGCCGAGTGAGTCAACAATCATGGGCGCTGGGATTTACAATCTCGGCTTCATCGCGGTGGGGGCTCGGTCTGAATCGTTTCTCGAGTGGTGGGCTGTCCGTCTGCGGCGCGACTGCATCATCGATCCGCCGAAGATGCGTTTCACCGACCAGCGATGGATCGATTTCGTGCCGGCGCTATTCGAACACCACATCCTCCGCGACGCCGCCTGCAATGTCGCATACTGGAACCTGAGCGAGCGCAAGCTGTCGTGGAATGGGCGCGAGTACGAGGTCAACGGGCGACCGCTGCGGTTTTTCCATTACAGCGGCTACGACACGGATCAGCCGGACCGCCTCAGCAAGTTCCAAGGAGATCGGCCCCGTGTGCGGCTCGAGGGCGAACCCGGACTGACCAGGATCTGTAACAGCTATCGGGAGCAACTCGTGGTGGAAGGTCTCGACCAAAGCAAACAGGAGCCATACCGCTATGCATCATTCGGAACCGCATTGCCGATCGATCGAGCGATTCGCAGGGCCTACCGGTCGGCACTGATGCAGCACGAGGCGGGTGACGGGCCGGAGCCGTTGAATCCGTTCTCGGGAGCCGATCCGAACGCATTCCTCGAGTGGCTGACCGAGCCACTGGAGAGCGCCAGCGCGATCATCACGCGCTACATGCTCGGAATGCGTGAGGCGCGACCGGAGGTGCGAGATTCCTTCCCCGACCCGCTCGGACGCGACGCGCCTGCGCTCTACGAATGGTCCGTTGCGGCCGGTGCTGATGACCTGAAGTGTCCGTCGGCTTTAATGCCGCAGTTGAATCCCGCGCAAGCGGCGCAGGTGGTGTCCAGCAGTTCGCGACGCGTAAGTCAAAATATAATCGGGGAGACGATCGATTTCCGCCGAGGCGGGAATTCGGAGCGGTACCGTCTCGGCGGGTGGGGACAGAGCGAAGACGAGTTCACATGGACAATCGAGAAATCGGCGCAGCTCGCGATCCCGATCGCGGAGGCGACCGGAGCGCTGGAACTCGAATTAACCCTCGGAGCGTTCACTTACCCTCCGCGCTTGCCGAACCAGCGGGTGGAATTGTGGCTCCAGGACGAGAGGATCGCCCAATGGGATGTATCGAAGCCGAGAGTCTTCCGCGCTGTCATTCCTGCGCACGCGATGCGCGACGGCCGCGTGCTGTTAGTCGAATTCCGCACGCCAAACGCCACTGCACCGCGCGACGTGCTGCCGGGGAGCGCGGACCCGCGTAAGCTCGGGATTTGCTTGTATACACTGCGTGTACTTCGGCCGTCACTGCTGCGCCGCGCCACCCGCGTCCTTTTTAAATAGCGGGACTCAATGTTCTGCGGGCGACAGCGACGGATGCGGAAGGGGTCGCAAAAACCTTTCCCGGTGGCAGATTGGCCGCTACAAGCTCGCAGCTTCGCACAACGGATTCCATTTCCCACGCCTGCAAATGTCCCACGCCCCCGCTGAATTGATCATCGAAGCCGGCCACACCGAGCGCAATTACTGGCGTGATTTGTTCCGCTATCGCGAGCTGTTCTATTTCCTCGCGTGGCGCGACGTGCTCGTGCGCTACAAACAAACCGTCATCGGCATTCTGTGGGCGGTGCTGCGCCCGCTGCTCACGATGCTGGTCTTCACGTTCGTCTTCAGCCGCATCGCGAAACTACCCGCTGAGGGCATGCCCTACCCGATCATGGTTTTTGCGGCGATGCTGCCGTGGCAGCTCTTCGCCACCTCGCTCACCGAAGGGAGCAACAGCCTGATCTCGAACGCGAACCTGATTTCGAAAGTTTACTTCCCTCGCCTCATCGTCCCGGCGAGCGCCGTCATCGTGTCGTTTGTCGACTTCGCAATTTCGATGGTGCTGCTCGGAATCCTGATGGCGATTTACGGCGTCTGGTCGGGCTGGACGATTCTGATGCTACCGCTCTTCACCGCCCTCGCGATGCTCGCCTCCGCCGGCGCGGGTATCTGGCTCGCAGCCTTGAACGTCAAGTACCGCGACTTCCGCTACGTCGTGCCGTTCATCGTGCAGTTCGGGCTCTACATTTCGCCGGTGGGTTTCAGCAGCAACATCGTGCCCGAAAAATGGCGCCTGCTCTACGACCTGAACCCGATGGTCGGCGTGATCGACGGCTTCCGCTGGGCGATTTCGAACGGCGCGACCGCATTTCCGCAACAGAGTCTCCTCTTGTCACTCGTCACGGTGATGTTCCTGCTCATTACGGGCATCTGGTACTTCCGCAAAACCGAGCGGACATTCGCCGACATTATCTAGCAATGGCAGGCGGTCCGGTCATCCGAGTACAGAACCTCGGCAAGCGCTACCAACTCGGATATAACGTCCGGGCCGGTGCCGGTTACCGTACGATCCGCGAGGACCTGGCGGAAGGAGCGCGAACGCTATTTCGCGGCAAGCGTAAGGCATCGGATTCCCGGCCAGAGTTCTGGGCTTTGCAGGACGTCAGCTTCGACGTCGCTGAAGGAGAGGTCATCGGGGTCATCGGGCGAAATGGTGCTGGAAAATCGACGCTGCTAAAGATCCTCAGTCGAATCACGGAGCCGACGACCGGGAGCATTCGCATCCGTGGCCGGGTGGCGAGTCTCCTGGAGGTCGGGACGGGCTTTCACCAGGAGCTCACTGGCCGTGAGAACATCTTCCTGAATGGCGCGATCCTCGGGATGACGCGTCATGAGATTAAATCAAAGTTCGACGAGATCGTGAGCTTCGCGGAAGTGGAGCGGTTCCTCGACACCCCGGTGAAGCGTTATTCGAGCGGTATGTTCGTGCGCCTGGCGTTTGCCGTGGCCGCTCATTTGGAACCCGAAATCCTGATCGTGGATGAAGTGCTCGCGGTGGGAGACGCGGAGTTTCAGAAGAAGTGCCTCGGAAAAATGCAAGACGTTGGCCGAAGCGGCAGGACCGTGCTGTTCGTGAGTCACAACATGGATGCGGTGCTCCGTCTCTGCACGAAGGCGATGCTGCTTGCCGGCGGCAAGCTCATCGAGGAAGGCGAGGTGAAGCACGTGACCGCAACATACGTGCGGGCAGCGGCGGAATCTGGCCGGAGGGATCTCGACCAGATCGTCCGCGGGGCATGGTTACGCCTCGCCGGCCGCTTTATCGATGCGGCAATCACCGTCGACGGTCAGGAGGCGTCCGGCGGCGTGCTCTTCGGCTGCACGGTTGGCGTTCGGACGACGATCAGGATCAACCGGCACATACGAGAACCGGAGGTTGGCCTCTCTATATTTACGGCGATGGGAATGGAACTCGTTTCGACACTCAGCTCGATGTACATGGAGGCGCCGAGTCTCTCGCCCGGAGTCGCTCAGTACAAGATCAGCTTTGACTCATTGCAACTGCTGCCCGGATCGTACCGGATTTCGCTCGGCCTTCGGTCGGAGTTCGGCATTGAAGACCTCCTGTATGATGCCCTTGAACTGGAGATTCTTCCTTCTGCAGAATCGGGCAGAATCAAAGCTGACTCGCTCGGCGGATCACTCACGATCGACGCCACGTGCGAGATGATCCCCGAAGCGCCGGCAGGAGGTGGCGGCACAGAGTTCAAAGCTGATTTGGTGTCGTCGCCGTCAATATGAAACGAATCGTAGAATTTTGCCTTGGGTTCAGTCTCGCAGCGGCGATCAGGGGAATTCGCCTCGGGCCAAAGGAAGCTTATCGCGGTGCCCGTCGTGGCTTCTCTGCCGCCGCGCCGTTTGCCACCGCTGGTCTACCCGAAATCGGATTGGACCAAATCCTCGGCGCGGCGCGCGTGGAGGTGAAGCTGAACGTGATGAGCTACGAGGACGGCATGATGCCGCTCTACGATGCCATTCCGCTGCTTTCGATTCTCGTGATGGAACAGCCGCGCGAGGTCTTAGAAATTGGCACATTCATGGGGCACACGACCCGGGCGATGGCCGATAATCTCAAGGAGGGCATCATTCATACCGCTGATCTTCCCGAAGATTTCTCGACCGTCGCCGGGGCAACCCAGGAGGGGATTCCAAAGGACGACTTTCACCTGATTGCGAAGCGAGTTGTCGGGCGCGAATTCAAGGGCTCGCCCGTAGCAAATCGAATCGTGCAACACTTCGGTGATACGGCAGAGGTCGATTTCCGCGAATTCGGCAGCCCTTCATTCTTCTTCATTGATGGATCCCACACCTACGAATACTGCAAGAACGACTCCGAAAAGTGCCTGGCGATCTCGAAGCCCGGATCGACCTTTCTCTGGCACGACTGCGATGCCGGGCACCCGGGAGTCGTAAGGTGCCTGAGCGAATGGCGTGCGGCCGGCAAAGATGTGGTGCGCATCGCGGGAAGCTCTCTTGGCTACTGGAAACGTCCGTAGTCTCGCAGCGGCATCGAAGTTGATGCCAGCCGAACCCACGGTATGACGGCCATCGGACAACCGGGCAGCCGGGCAGGCCAACGCCGCCGCCTGAAGCGAAGAGCACCAGGCGGGCATCAGATTCCTCTCACGCCGGCGGAGCTGTCACGGGAAAAACTCCGCAACTTCATCGGCCTCACCGCGCTGACGTTCTTCATTCCGGCCCTGCGGTGGTATCTCGAGCGAACGGGTCGTTGGAATGACAGCGCTGCGGGTTCGCCGAAGAGCATTCTTCTCGTCGAGCTGGCGGACATCGGAGACATGGCGCTTGCGAGTGCGCTCTGGCGCGAAATTCGCCGGCTGTATCCTGATGCCCGCATCACTCTGGTGGTGCAATCCTCCGTCCTCAACCTCGTGGAGTGCTGTCCGTATGTGGATGAAGTCCTTACGTTCAACTACCGCGATTACCCGGGCTGGAAGATGACCCGAGTCGCACCACTGCGATGGTGGATCCGGTCCGTGCGTTTCGCTGCCGCGGAACTGTGGCGGTTGAATATCGATCATGCGATTGCGCCCAGATGGGACGCCGACGGCTTGCAAGCGCTTGGTGGAATCCTCGGCTACGTCGCCGGTGCACGAAGTCGCGTTGGCTTTATACCGTCACCGGCCGATCGCGCGCGGAGCAAGGTGACTCGTGGGAATGCGCGGCTGTTTACAGCTGGTCCAGAGCGGCCGCCGGTGAAACATGAGATGGAGTTTCGGATGGATATTCTGACGTCGCTCGGAGCGCCGGAGGGCGATGCCACGCTCGAGGTATGGGTCTCGCCGGCTGACGACGCGGTCGCCGGCGCGTTGATCGGCGACAGGGGCGAAATGCTTGTCGCGCTCGCGCCCGGCGCTGCGTGGGATTTCCGCCGCTGGCCAGCACAACACTTTGCGGAGCTCGGCCGCTGGCTGCAGGCCGATTGCGGAGCGAACGTCCTCCTTCTCGGCAGCCCTGCTGACACTGCGCTTTGCAATTCGATCGAGCGTGAGCTCGACCCGCACCGCGTCGTCAATACCGCTGGGAAAATCACGCTTCGCCAAATGGCGGCGCTCTTGCAGAGATGCATTGCGTTCGTCGGAAATGATTCCGGACCGTTGCACGTGGCGACGGCTGCTCAGGTGCCGGCGATTGGCCTCTACGGACCGGGTGTGTACAAGCGTTTCCGGCCGTGGGGCGAGAAGCACGAGATGATCCGCCTCGGCCTTCCGTGCAGCCCGTGCCCCGAGTCCTGTATTTTCGAGCGGCCCTACTGCATGGAAGGCATCACAGTAGAAATGGCGAAAGCAAGCGTGCGCCGGCTGCTCGCGCGCGAACGCTCCGACTCGTCGAAGTCGATGGCAGCGCCGCCACAGGTCGATGAACATCGGGATCTACAGTGAATTGTACGAAGGCGCCGGGCTCGGCGGACGCGAATACATCGTCGCGATCCTGTGTGATGCGCTCGCGCAACAGGGCCATGCGGTCGAATACGTCCACCATCTGCCTGCCCTCACACGGGAAGAATTCAGCGCGCGTTTCGGCATTCGCCCCGAAACTGTGCGTCTGCGTTACGTTCCGCACCGCCCACGCGCGACGCTGCGCCAGTACTCGCGGAGTCGGCGCGCGCGGCAGCATTGGAACCGATCGCTGAGCTGCGACTACGATGTGTTCATCAACATCGTGCACGGTGCGCCGGCGCGTTCGTATGCACGGCATGGGGTGTTGATGATTCTGTTTCCGTTTTTCCAGCCGTTCGATGTCTGGTCTGGCCGCCGCCTCGAAGGCCATGGGCGCTCGCGAGCATGGGTATTTGCACGCTACGTGTACCACCGATTGAAGTGGCGCGGTCTGATGGACAGCTACGAGCTGAAGACTTCGATCTCGGAATACTCGCGCGCGTGGACGCAACGCCGCTGGGGTGTCGAGAGCACCGTCATCTATCCGCCAGCGGACAGCACCTTCACCCCTGGCGAGAAGTCAAACAGCATCCTCAGTGTCGGACGATTCAGCGGGTTCCGCGTCGCGGGCCTCAGCAAGCGCCATCTCGAAATGATGCGCACGTTTGCGGAAATCTGCGGCGATCGGTTGGAAGGATGGCAATACCATAGCGTCGGGGGCCTCGGCAGCTGGCCGCAGGACGTAGCTTACTTCCGAGAAGTGGAGGAGTTAGCCGGCGAGACCAATGGGCAAGCGCACGCGGAAGCGAATGCTCCCCGAGACCAGCTGAAGCATCTCTACGCGACCGCGAAAATCTTTTGGCACGCTGCGGGATACGGTGACGATGACACAAAGCACCCCGAACTGATGGAGCACTTTGGTATCGCCACCGTTGATGCGATGTCTGCGGGCTGTGTTCCTGTGGTGATCCGTAAAGGCGCTCAACCCGAGATCGTCGAACACGGAATCAGCGGCTTTCTCTGGAACAGCCTCCACGAGCTTCGGGAATACACGGTCACGCTTGCGAAAGATGATGCGCTGCGAAGCAAGATGGCGGCGGCGGCGCGCGTCCGTGCTCAGGAATTCAGCGGCGAAGCATTCATCCGCCGTTTTCAGGATTTCGTTGCCCCGATCCTGCGGCGTCAGTGACGGCTATCGCAGCGGCCGCCGCGTCAGGCCGTGGAAGAACCCGCGCGCGATCGATTGTATCGCAGCTGGCCGCTCAGGTGTTCGCCGCAGGAATGTCGCAACGATCCGAAGAAACGTGAGCCCGTTTTTTGTCTTCTCGCCGCGCGTCCAAGCGTCACTGCGCAGCAGCATCCAAAGGCCATTGCGAACGAAGTAGTAGAATCGTGCAGGTGATCCTTCCACAGGGCCATAGCGCGTCGCAGTTTTGTGGAGAACGAGACTCTCGGGAACCAACACGCCCATTCCGTCGCGCAGTACTCTGGCGGTGTATTCGGTGTCATCGCCCCAGATGAAGTAATCGGCGACGGGGAGCCCCTTCTGCTGCACGGCGTCGCGCCGTATGAGGACTGACACGAATGTTGCCGTCCGCACGGAGACCGCACCGAAGGCAGCGGCAAGATAGGCGGTCTCAGCATCGCCAGATCGGATCTCCGGCACGTTCATCGGGTGCAGAGTGCCGTCCGTCCAGATCGCCTTACTCGCGAGCAACACAGGCGCGCGTTCAAGCGGGAAGCGCCCCGCGGTTTCGAGCAGCTTCGCCAGAGCATCTGGTGTGGCGATCGTGTCGTCGTCCATCAACCACAGCCATTCGCAGCGGTGCACAACGGCATGGCGCATCCCTTCGTGAAATCCGCCGGCTCCGCCGACGTTCGCCGGCAGCGAAAGCACGGTGACGTTTGGAAACTGCGCGGCCGAGAACTCCTCCTGCAGCATCTGCGCGGTTCCGTCACTGCTCTTGTTATCGACCACGACAATCGACGCGACGGGGGCAGTTTGCGCGAGGACGGCGTGCAGGCACTCCCGCAGAAGCTCCTTACGATTATAGGTGACGATCACCGCGCAAACGGCGCCAGTGTTGCTCATGAAATCGTCATCACGTGTCGCGATCGAGTTCGGGAAATGTCGCCACCCAAGATAGAAACAGAAGTTTCACCGCTCGCGAATCAATTGTACTGAATGCCCACACCGACCGAGCGCTCCTCGTGACCGCAACCGCGGCCGCCCATGCGCAGGAAATTCGCTAAATGGCTTCGCAACAAACGTTCCTGACCTGCTACCGCGGCACCCAGGGAAAGCTCCGGCACATGGCTTACATGCGAATGGCGAAGGTGCTATTCCTGCAGAAGCTGATCGACGCCGCCGAGATCTCACTCGAGCACAAACGAGTTTTCGATTACGGGTTCGGCGCCGGAACATTCTTTCACGTTTGCCCTCGCTCTGCCTCGCTCTTTGGTGTCGAGCTCGATCCCCTTGCTGTTCAAGAAGTCGCCTCGTCGCTTCGCGCGGCCGGTTTCCAAAAAGTCGATCTTCGCCCGCTCGAGATCGACAGCTGGGCGGCGCACCCGCTTCTGCAGCAGCGATACGACGTTATCGTTTGCAGTCACGTGCTGGAGCATCTCCCCGATCCGGTCGGCTTCCTTCGAAAAATGAAAGACTGCCTGCCACCAGGCGGCTCGTTCCTGGCACTCGTTCCGATCAACGAGCGCGAAGCGGATCCTCATCACCAACTCGTCGTCACTCGATCGGCCGTGGATGAATGGACGCGCGCGGCGGACTTCGAGATGGCGGCGTACGAGGAACACGACCCATGGATCTATTGGACTCAGCCGCTGTTCACGCACGAGGCGGGATTGAAGCACAAGGCGGCACAAGCGATTAGCGTTTCACTTGGGATTCCGGCGACGCTGCTGGGCTACAGGAAATGGTTCAAGGCCGGCAGAGCGTTCGCGTCTGTCACGCGCTCGCGCCCGATGCAGGCGGGATTCGTGCTGCGACGCCGGGAAAGCGTCTAACGTCCGCCCGCCCGCTGGGACTTGCCAAATAGTTTGGCCAATCTGCTGCCGGCGACTTTTAATGCCCCTGGCAAGTAGACGGTATCGATCAGCCGTTTGCCAATTGCGATGGGCAGTCGCGTTGCCAAGCCTAGCACCCTCGCCTTCGCCTGCGTTTTGCGGCGATCAGCAGTTTCGACCCGTGATGCGGCTTCTCCCAGCTGCTTGCGATCCTCATCCAGCACAGCGGCGCTCGCGCCTTGGAGATAATCGCGAATGAGCCGCATCTCGCTGTAGGTGGGATTGTGATCCAGCTTCGTGATGGGCCATCCGTGCGCTCGCGCCGTCTCTTCGAGAACACTGAAAACGCGCTCGCCCGCGTTCATGATCTTCTCGCAGAACTTCACGTCGATACTGGTCGGAGCGGTGACGTTGCTCGAGTGGATGCGATACATCGTCATCGATTCGTCGATCGCATCGACCGCATAAAACAGTGGAGCAATCGTGCACATATAACCGTCGACCTCGGTCCGAAATTTCTTGTCCGGGATCGGGAAAATGTGTTCCGCGCACTCACGGCGAAACGAAATCCCCGAAGTCGGCGCGACCGACCAGTGCGCTGCCGAGCGCAACAAGCGCTCCCGCAGTTCGCCGCGATCGAGCGAGCCGAACTGCGGAATGCGGCCGACGGGCTCGCCTGCAGGCCCGATCTTTGTAACCGCATTCAGCACGGTGCCGACGCGTCCCCCAGCAGCGAACTTATCGACCACACGGGCGAGTTTTTCTGGTGCGAAAAGATCATCTGCATCGAGCAACGCGACGATCGGCCCGGAGGTCGCGGCATATGCAGAATTCAGCGCCGCGCCTACTCCTCCGTTCTCCTGAAATACCGGTTTGATCCGCGCGTCGTTCTGCGCGTAGCGCTCGATCACCGCACGCGAGTTATCTTTTGAGCCATCGTCGCAGATCACGATCTCGAAGTTCTGATACGTCTGGGCGAGCACGCTATCGATCGCCTCCGGAAGAAAGCGCTCGTAGTTGTAATTCACGATCACGACCGACACGAGCGGGTTGCTCCCGAGCGGCGGCAGGTGTGGCAGATCGGAAGGTGGCATTCGGCAGAACTTACCTGCGCGGCTGGCGGAGCAAACCGTCGATGATGCCATTCAGGACGGGCCGGACCGAGCTCCACTTGAACCGAGCGCGACGCAAATATGTCATGATCCACTGCAGGTGCACGATGCCGATCTTCAGCTTGTCATCTCTCGGCCACGCCGTGCTGCGGAAGATCATCCAAAGAACATTTCGCACCTGGTAATAGCTCCGCTGCGGTGACGCATCCATCGGGCTGTGTTTCCGCGCCGTCTTGTGAACCACGACGCTCGCCGGCACCACCACGCCGAACTCGTGCCGAAGGATTCGTGCCGTGTATTCGGTATCATCGTTCCAGATAAAATAATCGGCAAACGGCAGCCCATACTGCGCGACAAGGGATCGCTCGACGAACACAGAGACGAACGAAGCCCAGCGGATCGAAGCAGTGCCGAGCTCGATCGCAGTGAGCGCGCGATCCGGATCGGAGTGCGTCTTCTTCAGAGTCGGAAGGTTCATCCAATGCGCTGTGCCGTCGGTCCATTCGACTTTGCTCGCGAGGACCCGCGGTTTTTGGTCGGCGGGGAAGCGAGCGTATGCCGCGAAAGCCTCCTGAACCGCGGTTGGCCGGGCGATCGTGTCGTCGTCCATCAGCCAAAGCCAGTCGGCTCCCGACTCCGAGGCGAGACGAATGCCTTCGTGAAAGCCGCCGGCGCCGCCGCCGTTCGTCGGAAGACGTACCACTTCGACGCGAACAGGATGCGCGGCCGCCAATTCGTCGCGCAGCATCTCGTCAGTGCCGTCGCTGCTCGCATTGTCGATCACGAGGACGCCGACGGGAGGCAGTGTTTGCCCGCGAACAGCCCGCAGGCATTCACGTAACAGTTCCTTCCGGTTATGCGTCACGATGACCGCGCAAACGGTCGGTGCAGCCGTCATCGCGTGCGGCTTCTCCTTCCGCGGCGACCGTGATCGCGCCGTACCATTTTACAACACACGATCAGACCGCGAAGATGAGCGTCAATCCGTTGGCCGACGGGAGGTTCAACGACTCGCATGTTCAGAATCTACGCTCACCCAAAACGCGCATTGCAGTCCTTCCGCCGTTATGACGCGCTTCGCAACGAACTCCTGCAGATCCTGCGCGATGTCGACTCGCCGTACACATACGAACAGCGCGTGCACGAGGCGCTCCAAGGGAAGATCAATTTCCCTGACGCGCTCTTTCTCCAGGCGTTGCTCGAGAAGTATCGGCCAAAGACAATCCTGGAGATCGGAAGTTTCCTCGGATTTTCCACGCGGTGGCTGCTCGAGACCTCCGCACCGTGGGGCGCTCAGGTGACGTCGCTCGATCCGAACATTCGCCACCGGATCTACAACAACCCGAACGCGGTTTTGCGCCGCCTCACGGCGAAATTCGCGGATCATCTCGATGTCGTGGAGGCGTTCTTCGGCCCGTGCGGCGAGTGCGTCTACGATGATTACGAGAAACATGAGCCGCGGATGACAAGGCCCGACGCTCAGAAGATTATTTCGAGCCGGCCGGTCCTCACGGGTAGCTGGGACCGGAAGTTTGACTTCATTTTCATCGATGGCGACCACAGCGAGCAAGCGGTCGAAGCCGATTTCCGGAACGCACAGCATCTGCTGAATCCCGGCGGCGTGATCGCTTTCCACGACGTGCTCCTGTGGGAGGGCGTGCAGGTGGTGCTTGACCGCCTGAAGGAAGAGTTTCGAGGACGCGCTGAGGTGAGAGTGCTGGGACGTGCCGAACATGCGATTCTACGGCCGCTCGGAAAAACTTTTGGCGGAATCGGCGTGTTCAGGCTTCTGCCGCCTTCGCACACCTCGGACTAATTCCGCGCTTGAAGTGCAGCGCGAGGTCTCGTTGATTGACCCGGCGCGGCGCACACGGCGCGGTCGACCATATGGCACAATCCCAAACTGCTGTTCGGATGCCGGCGAACCTTGCGCTGCTCGGCATCGCCTTTCTCGGGCTCGTTCTCGCCGTGTTCATCGGCAGCCTCATCGGCAACAACGAACCCCGGCAGCTACTGCTCCTCGTCGGCGTCGCTTTTGGAATTCTGTTTGTCGTCCGGTTGTACCGCTATGTCTGGCAGCTTTCGCTGCTTCTGACCTTCGTCTCTTTTGTGTATCGGCCGACGAGTTTCGCTTTCGGTCCGCTGGAGCTGAGCTGTGCTCTCGGCTTTGGTCTTGCCGCCATCTTCTTCTGGCAGAAGCGCCGGGTGGATCTGCCGGACGTGTTGATGATCCGGTCCTTCTCAACCATGCAGGTCGCGCTGTTGATCTGGCTCGTCTACATCGCGCTGCACATGATCTACAACTTCAGGGACCCGGTGCGGCCTGGGGAGTTCAGCACCAACAATGCGATCAAGTCGTATTTCGCCCTCGCGGCGCCGTTCGTCGTTCTCCTCTACTGCGCGCGTAACCCCAGCGGATTGAGCATAAAACGAGACTTCTACTGGACGATCTCGTGGCTCTGCCTGTTAGGACTGATCGTCAACCTCGGTGCTCGGGCCTATGAATTGGTCGCCTACCGTAGCGTCTTCATCCCGGGCGTGAATGCCTCGTCGAACCCTTATGCGCTCAGAACTCTGGCACCGGTCGCGATGCTGCTCGGCTCGATCGCGCTTACTGGAGCGACTGCGCGACGCCTATCTGTATTCCGGAGACTCTCGTACTGGATGCTGGTCGGCCTCGGGCTGGTCGGCGCGACGTTCAGCGGCGGCCGAGTGACGATTCTTTTCGGCTTTGCTGCCGTATGTGGTGTTCTGGTTTTCCGGCGAAAGGTGGGACTGCTGACGGTTGCGTTTGGTGTCGGTCTTCTCGGCCTCGTCGCAGCGCAGTTCATGTCGGACTGGATCAACTCACGAGCGAATCCATACGTCCAGCGAAGCCTTCAATTGGTGCTCGTTGAGCAGCGCGGAGAAAGCCTTGAATCGATCGAGTCTTCAACAAACTGGCGTTGGGAGCTGGCCAGCCGCGCGATTGCGGAATGGCAATCAAGCCCCCGTATTTTTTGGTTTGGTCGTTCGACCTATGGCTTTGGCGCGCAGGACGAACGTGCAAAAATCATGTTCGGCGGTTACGAGGCGTTGATCCGAACCGCGCTGCGACGCGGCGCCACGCACAATCTGGTGACAGACCTGCTCGTCGCCTACGGGTTGATCGGCGGCGTCCTCTACATGATCGCCTACGGCAGTATTGTCCGCTTTCTCTGGGTGGTGCGGAAGCGCCCCGGCCTGTCCGATTCTGGCAAGGATCTCGCGCTCGCTTGCATGCTCCTGTCGCTTCTCACTCTGGTTCTCGAGCTGGTGGGCGCCGGCGGAATGCGCGTCGAACTGATCTGGCTCACCATCATTCTGATCGCAGCGCTGTACTTTGGGCCGGGTGTTGCCCCCGCTGCGGCACCGCGCGTCACGGCGAAGGTACCGCCGCCGGTCGAGGTGGGCGCGCGCCGGTTTGTGCGGACGCCGCGCCGGGGCGATGGGCGGTTGAAGACGATCTAGGGGTTCGGCTCGTTCGCGAAGTGCCGCGTCACAGCGTTCGCAAACCACGGATCGCCTGGTTCTTCCTTGTACCGTCGCTCGAACAAGTCGCGGTTGACTCTTCCCCACTGCGGCCAGATCTCGTGTGCTGCCAGCGCTGTTGTGAGCGCGTGACTGATCTGGCGATCCAGAGGTTGCTCGACCGGGAACATCGTAGCGCCTGCTGAGCTCGCGAGCACATCCTCGTTGCCGCGCCACCGGCTGGCGATGATCGGCAGTTCCCACATCATCGCCTCAGCAAGGACCAACCCGAAGGATTCATATGGCGCTACCGTCGGAAAAACGAACAAGTTCGCTCGCGCGAATGCCGCCGCCTTCGCGTCGCCGATCAACACACCAGGGGTTGTCACAGCGCCCTCGATCCCCAGCTCCCGGATTAACCTTGGGATAGTGGCTTCGCTCCAGGGCGGCAACGGCTCGCCGACGAGCTCCAACGTGACTTCGGGGTCATCCCTGCGCACTACGGCGACGGCGCGGAGTAAAGCATCCGTGCCTTTGTCCGGATGCAAATGTCCTACGTAGAGGAGGTGTTTGGCTGGACCACGGCGCGTGGACAGCAACGCCGGCTCTCGGTGGTCTGGGATCCGATGTGGGCGAACTATGATGTCACGGATCCCGAAAAACTCCGGATCTCGCCGATTGAATTCGGCCATGACGATCGCGCCAGACACTCGCCGATAGACGCGGGTGAGGAGGCGACACACGAGACTGCCTCGATTACCTGCGCACCGCTCCGAAACGCCCGCCGCATGGAAATGCAATACGACCCGCCGGGCGCAGAGCAGCATCGCCGGCAGCAGAAGTATGTCCCGCACGATTGGCACTGTCTGCGGCCCGCCGGTCGGATAGATCAGCAGATCGATCGCGCCGCGACGGCGAATCGCGAGTAAACGCGCGAACACGCGCACCAGCTCGCCGAGTTTTCGCCAACCGGCTTTCCGCGCGTGTCGAACGTCGGCCGTGAAAAAGAACGGCAGGTGAGTCGCTTCGCAATTCGGCAGCGAGGCGAATTGCGCCACCGCCTTTTGAATCATAATATTCTGGCCGCCATAGGGCGGAGGAATCTGCCCCGCAATGACGACCCTCGGCTTTCTCACCCGCGAATATGTCTCCTAAACTTCGGGGGCTGCCGACTGTTTTCTGACGGCCTTTTTGGGCTGACGAGTAAGCTGCATGAAAATTCTGATCACAGGCGGGTCGGGCTTCATCGGGACGAATGCCGTGTCCGCGTTTGTGGCTGCCGGCGACGAGGTCCTGAATTTTTCAGCGCATTCGCCGCTCGATGTCGACCAGAAGCGCTTTTGGCGTGAAGGAGATATCCTCGATCCAGAGGTAACGACGGCTGCGTTCCAGGCGTTCCAGCCAGAGCGAGTGCTCCATCTCGCGGCGCGCGCGGATTGCGACGAAAACACAACGGTTGAGGAAGGTTATCGCGCAAATACTGAGGGCACCCGGAACGTTCTCAACGCAATCCGCGCCACGACATCCATCCGTCGTGTGATTATCACCTCGACCCAATTCGTGTGCGGCCCGGGGCCGCTCCCGAAACACGACGAAGATTACTTCCCCGCGACGGTTTACGGCCACAGCAAAGTGGTCACGGAGCGGCTGACACGCGAAGCCCAGCTGCAGTGCTGCTGGACCATCGTGCGACCGACAAACATCTGGGGACCGTGGCATCTGCGTTACCGCCGCGAATTTTGGCGGGTACTACAGCGCGGGCTGTATGTCCATCCGGGGCGCGAGCCGGTGATTCGCTCCTACGGTTATGTGAAGAACGTCGTGCACCAGATGCAGCGCATTTTCGAGCTGCCCGAGGAGCAGGTGTCCGGACGCACAGTGTATGTGGGGGATCGACCGTCCAACCTGCTGGATTGGGTGAATGGCTTTTCGCGCGCTCTGGTCGGCCGCGAAGTGCGGACGGTGCCGCGGCCGCTCATGCGCACATTGGCGGCGCTTGGCGACATTCCGAGCCGCCTCACGGGGCGCGCGTTCCTCATCAACAGCTCGCGCTACCGCAGCATGATCACGCCGTACGACACGCCGATGGAGCCGACCTTTCAGCTCCTCGGAGAGAGCCCTTACAGTCTCGACGACGGAATCCGGGAAACGGTCGAGTGGCTGCGATCCTATCGAGGCGCCGACCGCGCCGGCGGCGGCGCGTAGCGCTCGCCATCACACTGTCGCGAAAACGACGGCGACCCCCGCAAGCACCCCAAGCAGGTAACTGATGCGGTCCGTCAGCGCGAAGACGACGGGGTCCTCGTGCATCTGTCCGCGCGTCGTCCGCAGCCACATCCGGCTGATCCAGTACAAGAGCAACGGACAGATCAGGAGGAGACGATCCGGATGCGCATACAGCAGCGTGACTTCTTCGCTCATGACATAAAGCACGAGCACAAGAACCGAGATGAATCCGCTCGTAACGCCGAAAGCACCCAGCGTCGGGAGATCGGACGCAACATATCCCCTGCCCGTCGACTGGACCGGTCGTGGCTCCTCGTCGTCATCGCTGCGCAGTTCCGAATAGCGCTTGATCAAGGCGAGGCTGAAAAAGAAGAACATCGAGAAGGCGAGCAACCAAACCGACACGCCGATGCCAGTCGCCGATCCTCCGGAAAAAATCCGAAGCGTGTAGAAGCCGGCGAGGATCAACACGTCGAGGCCAGAAATCCGCTTCAAGTAAGCCGAGTACGCGAAACTGCAGCCGAAATAAGCGAGCAGCATTCCGACGAATGGACCGCCGGCCATCAAGCCGAGCGCAAGTCCCGTGAGCAGCAAAACCGCAGCAGCGGCGACACCGTTGCGGAGGGGAAGAACGCCGGCGGAAAACGCGCGTGTGCGTTTGCGTTTATGGCCGCGGTCGGCCTCCAGATCGACCAGATCGTTAACCAGATACACACTCGAGGAGACGAAGCTGAACGCGAAAAATGCAACAGCCGCTGCGAACAGGATCCCGGGCTCCGTGATCCGATGCGATGTGATCACCGGAACGAGCACGAGGACGTTCTTCGACCACTGGTGAAGACGCAGCGCTCTGCCCCACGTCTTCCACAGGGACGACTGAGGAGTCTTCAAGGGCGTGACGATTCCGAGGACATCAGCACGGCGCAGGAGCCGGCGATTGCTCGAGATAATGTGACCAGCGCGCGCGGCTTCCCACACCCGCAGATCGGCGGCATGGTCGCCTACATAATCGAACCCCTTTTCACCAAATCGCTGCACGAGTGCGTCGCGCTTCACCGTTCCTTTTAGATTCCGCCGCCCATCACTTGCGATCACTTCATCGAAGCAGCCGAGGTGAGCTGCGACCGCCTGCGCGAATGTCTCATCGGCAGCGGACACGAGCACGATGCGGCGGCCTCGCGCGCGTTCGGTGGCGATCAGCTCGAGCACCTCGTCGCGATACGGCAGTAACGCGACGTCTAACGCCGCGAGTTCTGCAAGGCGTCGTTTCAAATTCGCTCGGCCGCTGAGCAGCCAAAACGGCGCCTTGGCCAAGGCACCGGGATCGCGTTTCACGAGCCCTAAAGCCGATTCCCAGAGCAAGTCCGTCTTCAACAGCGTACCGTCCAGATCGACACACAACGGCACCAGGATCTGATTCGTTGCGTGGAGATCGCCTCCTGAGGCAGTCGCTGTGGTTTGCATTCGCTCGTTTATTAGACAACTACCCTGACCCGCGCGCCGATGATGTCGTATCCACTAAAGCTGCTCGTTCTGGCGTTTGCCACCGTGTTAATGGCGGCCGCGGCGATTTCAAACCAAAGCCTCTGGATCGATGAGGGCGGAGCCGCGATCAAGGCGATTCAACCTACTATCGCGGGCTGGTGGGAGGCTCTGCGGACCGAGAACAATTCCAACCTCCAGCTGATCGTTCATCTGCTCTATCTCTGGAGTTGGGCGAAACTCTTTGGTGGATCGGAAGTGGCGCTGAGAGCTGCGAACGTCCCTCTGCTGTTCGGAGCGTTAGCCGCAGCGATGTGGGGCTTGCGCGGAATGCCGGGTCGGCAGTGCTGGTTCGTGCTCCTCGCGCTCGTTAATGCATTTACATGGTACTATGTCGGCGAGGCGCGGCCCTACATTCTCTTGCTCGCGGCGTCGTGCGCGGCTCTCGCCGCTCTTTACCGAGCATATACAGACCCCGCGGAGGCGACGGCAGGATCTTCCTGGTTCAGAATCTTCTCTGCGAGCCTATTGCTCGTCTGCGCGACCAGCTTGGTAGCGGTGCCTTGGGCTCTGTCGTGGGCTTTGGCGGCCGCAATACTTGTCGGCTTCGGGAATCTTGCCACGCTCGCACGCAGCAATCTCCGTTGGACGATCGGCTGCGCCGTCACGGTTGTAGCACTGGCCGCATATTATCTGTGGACGATTTCGATCGGCGCGAGAGCGACGGATGTTGGCCGCACGGGTCTCTTAAATGCGCTCTACATCGTCTATGAGCAACTCGGATTGGCGGGACTGGGCCCGGGGCGGAACGAAGTGCGCACACTTGGGGTGCGCACGGCTCTGCCGCATCTCGTTCCGCTGGTGCTTGGATGTTTGGCGCTCCTCATGCCGGCGTGGTCCGGCGTGCGGGCTCTCGCCGCGGCCTCACGGGACAAGCAGCTCTTGCATCTCCTGCTGTGTGCCTTGGTCTTGCCGGTGATCCTGGTGCTCGTTGCCGGTTCGCTGATGGATGTCAGAATTGTCGGCCGACATTTCACACCAGCATACCCGCTGGTGCTGTTCGGCCTGGCCGTCGGCGTGGAGCGTTTGCTCGCCAAAAAGGCTGCGGTCGGGCGTATCGCCGTCGCAACGTTGCTCGCAATGCTGCTCGCTTCGTCGCTGGAGATCCGTTTCGCGCCTCGCCACGCCCGCGATGATTACCGCGGCGCGGCGCAGTTCGCCCTCAAGGCACTGCAGGAAAACAGACTCGTCTGGTGGGCGGCGGATGTGAACACCGGCATGTACTACGGAGTTCCTTTTGCCAACGAAGGCAGCGACGCAGCGATCAAGACGTACAAAAAATCAGCGCACGACTTGAGTGCCTTACCCGTCCCGGACATGATCATCGCTTCCAAAGCCGATATTCACGATCCTGAAGGAACGCTCCGGGCGTTCATCAGCGAGCACGATTTCGTCGTCACTGGAGAGCCACACGCGTTCCGGATCTTTGAGCGGCCGCCGCGCGCGAACGGCGGGTGAGCGCAGCGTCGCTGCTATTCGCTCTTTGCCAGCGTGACGGAAGGCTTTTTCACGAGCGGCATCAGCTGCTGGATGAACTGGTGCACGGCCGCATCGGTTTCCTGCTCGTTCATGCCGAACTTCGTCAAGCCGTCGGTAATCGTCGCCGCGATCGTGATATACGCCCACCGCTGGTTGTAGCCGTAGAGCACCCGGTCGCGGATGTCGATATACGTGCGCTCGAAGTGCGATGGCGTGATATCGTTCCACCCGACGAACCAGTAGTAGTTGACGCTGTAGATCGACTTCGTCTCGCCATCGCCGATCGGCACTTTCCGGACGTTGTGGAGGCGCGTCGCCTTCAGCTCGTTCACTGGCCCGTTCGGGAGCGGGATCGTCAGCACCTTTGAATCTGCCACGCTCCAACCCTGCGCCGGCAGACAGCGTTCGGGCCGGTGGATGCTGTTGTCGAGATCCTGACCTGACAGAACGATCGAAGCGAAGATCTGCCCGCCGCGGCCGTCCGTGTACAGCTTGCGCGCGAACGCGGTATCTTTCGCGAGCATCTGCAACTCGAGGTCGCTGATTGCCTGATCTTCGCCGAACCAGCTGCCGACATATTCGGGCAACGTCAGTTCAATGCCCTGCGGCGTCGAATTCGCCACCTTCGGCAGGAACAGCACCGAGCCGAGCCCGATGGCGAGGATCACCTGCAGCAATACGAGGCGTTTAGTAGTCATAGGTCACCTTTTCTTGCGAAGTCAGTTTCTGCGCACTCGCCTTCACCTGCCCGATCTTCAGGTTCAGGAGCTTGCTCGTCATCACCATCACCCCGAGTGCGATCGGGAAAAAGATGAACCCGGAGTAATCGTGATAGATCCCGCCAGCGAATTCGGGGAACCCGAGCTTCGCGATTACGATGATCGTGAAAATTCGGCCCGCGTTTCCGATAATCGCGAACATCACCGAGAGGCCGAAGATCGTCACTTTCTTCCAAAGCTGCTTCTCCACGATGTGGACGTAAATCGCGGTGATCATCGTCATCGCGATGAGTGATCGGATGCCGCTGCACCCTTCCGAAATGTCAAAGCCCCAGCTGCCATCCACGGCGCGCAACGTGGTGCCAACAGCGTAGACTTTAATGCCGAGGATTCCGCTGAGCCGTTCGACAATGCCGGTGATGACGAACTGCAGGCGAAAACTCGCCTGCTCGATCGCGGAGAGCGGAATCAGGAACACCAGAAACGCGCTCGGGAACGCCAGGATGCGCGCGACCCGTTTGCCCCAGAGAAACAGCAACACGCCGGAAAACAGAAACGGCAGACCCGCGAGCGCGAGGCGCGCCTGGAGAGAACGCGCCCCGACGACGAACAGCACCGCGCCGATTCCGATCAGCAGCAAGCCCCAGTTGTTCCCCTCCTTCGGCGCGGCCTTTAATGCCTCGCGGTGATACCAGACGAGAAACAGGAAGACCGCCGGGACGAGCTTGCTGTGCTCCTGATTGTACTCCGGCTTCCAGCGAATCCACGCCCACTCGGCAATGGGCAGCCCCGCATAGAGCGGGAGGATTCCATAAAAATAAACAAACGTGGCCGCGATCGCCGCGAGCAGAAAAGCCCGCGCTGGGTGTGACCTCACCCAATCCCAACTAAGTCGCGCTGTCGTAGATGCTTCGGCTAGGCTCATGAAGAGCCGAGAAATTATGCGAAGAATTTACTAAAGCAAAGCCTGCCTTACGCATGCGAACCGGCGATGGATTCGCGCGCGATCCCGGAGTATCGAAGTTGCTGCCGCTTATATGCGATCAATCGATGTTCTAGGCACCCCGCTCGCAGCCACCACGTATGATGAACTGACTGAGCAATGTCGCATTTGGGCGCAGGAGGACACTACCCGGGTGATCGACCTCACAAACACGCAAATCGTCACGATGCGTCGGCACGAACCGGCGTTTCGAAAAGTGACGAGCGACGTCGACCTCTTCGTTCCTGACGGCATGCCGCTCATCTGGACGCTGAACCGCCGCGGCGCGAAGCTGACTGACCGCGTCTACGGGCCTACCTTCATGCGGCATTGCGTCATTCGCACGCCCGCACCATTCAGGCACTACCTGCTCGGCGGTTCGGAAGAGTGTCTCGCGCGCTTGCAAGAGCGGCTGCTGGCGGAGCAACCATTGCTGCAGATCGTCGGCAGCCGGCATGGCTACTTCGGCACCGGTGACGAGCGCGCGATCACAGATGAGATCAATTCGCTCTCGCCTGATTTTATTTGGGTCGGCCTCGGCACGCCGAAGCAGCAGCAGTGGATTCACCGGCACAGGCAGCACATCAAGCGCGGGGTCATTCTCGCGGTTGGGTTCGCGTTCGATGTCAACGCCGGCACCAAAGCCGACGCGCCAGCGTGGATGCAGCGGCGGGGGCTCACATGGGTTTTCCGAATGCTGAGCGAGCCGCGGCGCCTCGTCACAAGGTATGCCCGTTATAATAGCCTCTTTCTTTTCTATCTTGCGATCGACGCGCTGCGGCGGAAGAGCTAAAGCGGCTCGACCATCGCTCGGGACGACGGACGCAAAACCGGAGCGCTGATCTTCATGAGCCCAATTCGCATCGTCTGTTGGGGTGGAATCGGCGACGGGCTGCGCGCGCTCAGCCTTGTCCCGCACGACTACATCTATCGGCAATTCGGCGTCCGTTACCCGGTCGTTTTTTGGAAACACACGCCGCTGCCCATTCCGTGGGCGCGGCCATTCTTCGAGCGGCTGGTCCGACGCTGCCCATCCGTGCGATGGGAGGGAGAGCTCCCGGAGCGCCGCGGAATCGTCGAGGCTGGGAATCGAAAAATCGGTGAGCTATTGAAGCGCCTGAATGGCGGCGTCCCCCGCTATTTTCCTGTCGACATACGGCTGAGCGATGAGGAGCGCCGCGCACTTCCTCCAGCGACGCGCAATCTCACGATTGGGGTGCAGACGCACCTGGAGGGGATCATGAGATCGAAGTCGTGGCCGCTCTCGCGCTGGCAGGCGTTCGTCGCGGGCTTAGTGAGCGCGTATCCAGGCTGCCGCGTCATCATCCTGGATAAAAGCGAACATGCCGCCGCCCTGCAGATGAACTCGAATGTGCTGACGACCGTCGGGTTCGACATCGCGCAGAGCATCCACGTGGTGGAATCGCTGGATCTTCTCATCTCCGTCGACTCCTGGTCGAAATATGTTGCGGCGTGGAACCAAATTCCGCAGCTGCTCCTCGTGCCGGATCAGCAGGTCGATTACGAGATGTTGTCGCCACGCCACCTGCTCCACAATGAACTCGCCGGTCTTTATGGTGCGCCGAACGTTGACGTCATCGGATTGTCGGCCGACAGCCCGGAGCCAAGATTTACCTTTGGCGAAATGGCCGATCTCTCGGCCGAGCATCTGCTCGCGCGCGCGGCCGCATCAATTGCGAAACTTCAGCGGCGTCGGCACTCTAGCTGACGTTCGTCGCGCGATGAAGACCCTCAATCGACCACGTGCTTAGTCGTCGCCACGCCACGCCGTTCCTCGCCGTCGCGGCCGCCCTTTTGATCAGCGCGGTCGCCACGCAGGCTGCAGCAGAGTTGCCCTTCCTGAAAGGCGTCACCGTCTCCTGCCAGACGTGGGGCGGTGAATGGCAGACGCCGGAGATGGCGCAGACGCTCGATGAATTGCGTTCGTTAGGCGCAAACGCTTTCGCGATTCATCCGTACGCGCGGATCTCGAATGATGGTCATGTGACGTATCGGGTGCGCGATGGGAATCGACACATCACGATGCCGCTCGATTGGGCGCGCGAGCGCGGGATGTCTGCGCTGCTCGTCCCGCATATCGCGTATTGGGGATCGAAGTTTAGCTGGCGCGGCGAGATCAAGTTCGAGACGGCTGAGGAATGGGAACGCTTCTTCACGCAGTACGAGGCCTGGATCGTGGAGATGGCGCGGCTCGCGCAGGCGCATCGCGCGGCGCTGTTTTGCGTTGGGCTTGAATACACGCACGCGCAGAAGTTCGAGCAGCGCTGGCGACAGATCATCGCGGCCGTGCGCGCTGTGTATTCCGGTAAGATCACCTACGGCGCGAACTGGAATGATTATCGCGACGTTAAGTTTTGGGATGCGGTCGATTACCTTGGTGTGCTCGCCTATTTCCCGCTGACCGAAGCGAAGAATCCAACACCGGAGCAAATCTCGGCCGGCTGGCGGAAGCGGGCCGAGGAGATGCAGCGGTTCTCGGCCGCGCACGGCGGCAAGCAAATCGTGTTCGTCGAGGTCGGGTATAATGAGAATGCGCGCGCCGCGGCGGAGCCTTGGAGCTTCGCAACCGGCGGCGAGAACGCAGCTGCAATTCAGCAGCGGTGCCTCGACGCGGCGCTCACGTTACGCGGCAAGCATCCGTGGCTTGCCGGCATGTTTCTCTGGAAATGGTTCCCCGAGCTGCCGCACCATCATGAGGAGGACTTCCGATTGCAGACGCCGGAGATCAAAGCGCTGATGGCGAAGCATTGGCGCGCCGATTGATCCGTCTCAAACTTTCCGGCCGAACTTCTTCTCCAGCTCGGCGTTGGAAATCTGGATCATCGTCGGTCGACCGTGGGGGCAGCAGTACGGTAGCTCGCATTCGAGCAGATCGCTGATCAGCTTCTCGACCTCGCGATAACGCAACGGATCGTTCGCTTTCACCGCGTGTCGGCAGACGGTCTTCGCGATCATGTCTTCGCCGAGCCGAAGTGCGGAGCTGCTGTTGCTCGTGGTCCGCAGTTCGTCGATGACTCCGCGCATAAACGTCGACGGGTCGGCCGCGTCGAGGAATGTCGGCAGTGTGTCGATTTTGAACGTCTGCGCGCCGAATGGTTCGATGCCGATGCCCATCTTTTGCAGCGTGGCGAGATTGCGCTCCACCCACTCGGCGTCGCGCGGTGGGAGGTCGAAGGTTTGGGCCAACAGGAGCCTCTGCGATGGGACACCTTTCTCTTCCATCCGGCGGCGCAGTTCCTCGAACAGAATGCGCTCGTGCGCGGCGTGCTGGTCGACGAGGACGAGGCCGTTGGCGTTCTCCATCAGCACGTAAAGGCGATTCAAGACGCCGATAATTTGGAACTGCTGATCTGTGCCCGACGCGATCTCGTGTGAGCTATCCGTGCTGCCGTTCGTGCCGTCTCTTCGCGTCACCGCGGCCGCCGGCGGAATATCCACTGCGGGTGCGCGCAGTTGAATCTGATCGAACTCGGGCTGCGGCAGCTCTGGTTGCTCCGGTGCTGGCTGCGCGATTGGCGGAAGCCGGTCGAGGGGCGGGCTCGGCTCCGTCGTGTTAAATGGCGCGGGCGCGCGGAACTGCTCCTGCCACGGGCCCCGATCTTGCTCCAGCGTCGCGTGAATTGCCTCCACGACCGCTTCGCGGACGCTCGATGGATCGCGGAAGCGCACCTCGCGTTTTGCGGGATGCACGTTCACGTCAACGGCGGCGGGATCGAGCTGCAGAAAGAGGAACGTGATCGGATACTGCCCCTTCATCAGCGCGGTGTGATATCCCTCGCGCAAGGCGGCCGTCAGCACCGGGCTCTCGATCGCGCGACCATTGACAAACACGAGCTGCTGCGACCGCGTTTGCCGGCTCAACCCCGCTTTGCCGATCAATCCAGAGATCTCGATCTTCTTCGCGCGCGGCGCCGGTTTCACCTCGAGCAATCGCTCCACCAGCTCGGCGCCGTGCAGGTCGCGAATGCGATCGCGTAACGACGTCGTCGCCGGCAGATGGAATACGACGCGCTCATCGCGCACGAACACGAAGGCGACATCCGGATGTCCAATCGCCTGGAGATGCAGCTGATGTTCGACGTTCCGGCTCTCAGTGTTTTCCGAGCGCAGAAATTTCCGCCGCGCCGGGAGATTGTAAAAAAGCGAACGCACTTCGATTTGCGTGCCGGGTGCTTCGCCGCCGTCGCGCACGGTGTCGATCCGGCCGCCCGAGACAACGATCTCGGTCCCGGCGACGGCATCGCGTTCACGAGTCGTTAGGCGAAAACGCGAAACGCTGGCGATGCTCGGGAGCGCCTCGCCGCGGAACCCGAGCGTGTGAATCGCCGCGAGATCATCCGACGTTCGGATCTTGCTCGTCGCGTGCCGCTCAAGGCAAAGCAGCGCGTCATCGCGGTCCATGCCGCAGCCATCATCGATGACGCGCACGAGCGAAATGCCGCCGCGATGGATGACGATCTCGATCTTTCGCGCGCCGGCATCGATGCTGTTCTCGACCAGCTCTTTCACGACGGACGCCGGCCGCTCGACGACTTCTCCAGCCGCGACCTGGCTCGCCAGGATTTCCGGCAGCAGCTGGATGCGACTCATCGGGTCGAATTTAGATTCCCGGCGAGCGATTGCACGCGCGCAAATCACGCTCCGCTGCAGCGGTGCTCCGGTTGACTTGCCCCAGCAGCGCGATAATCTCGGTCACTGATGATCAACGTCACGGATAACGCGGTTCGACAGCTGCGTTCATTGCTCGAAACGCATGGCGCGAGCGACGGCAAAGGCTTGCGGGTGCAGATCGCGAAAGGCGGTTGCTCGGGCTTGCAATACGAGATGTTGCTCGACGCGCGTAAAGATGGTGACGCGGTGGTCGCGCGCGACGGCGTTGAGTTTTTTGTCGATGACGAAAGCGCGCAGCTGCTGCGTGGCGCGACGCTCGACTACCACGACGGACTGACGGGAACAGGCTTTCAGATTGTGAACCCGAACGCCGCGCGGACGTGCGGCTGCGGGACCTCGTTCGAACCCGCTCCGCTCGCGTGAAGACGGAGCCTTCGGCCGGCACGCGCACCTAGATGGACCGCACACTTTTCCGTTATGACGAGCCGTATGCGCGGCCGCGGCGGAAAGCGAATTGGTTCGGCTGGACGATAGCGATCCTGCTCTTGACGGGGCTCACGCTCGCGGCGTGGCTCGGCAGCTTTTACATCTTCGGCCAGCCCGAGCGACCCGACAGCTATCAGATCCTGCAGAAGCTCGGAAAGATCGAGCAGCCGAAGCGCTTCCAACTGACGGCAGCGCCATCGGGGGAATTCCTAAACGCGAAGCAACTGCACGATCGCTACAGTGCGATGCGTCCCGCCGAACTCGCGAAGGCAAACGGCGTGCTGGCGCGCAATTACATCCGCAATTTCCAATCGGTGCACGGTCAGGTGCCGTACGTCGTCGGGCGTTTCACAATCATGGAAGCGCGCGAGCTCGGCGAGGGTGATCTCTTCACTTCCGGGATGGTCGCGCTGACGACGGCGAGCGACTACGGCGAATTGCTCATGGAGCACGTCTACCCGGCGGACGCGCAGGCGGTGCCATTGATGAAGCAAACGCTTGTCACCGGCCTCGAAATTAAACTGGAGCGCCTGCACGATTTGTCCGTCGTCGTGCATGCGGAGCGATTCCGTGACGGGCGCGTGATGATCACGACCGTGCCGCTGCTCTACGGCAGCTACACAGTCACGCAGGGTCGCGGGACGTTCAGCCTCGAGCCGCCGTTCGATCTGAACATGAAGGCCGGCTGGCCGCTCTTCAAAGAGATGCAGCGACGCAGCGCCGAGGAGCGCTTCGCGAAGTACCGCGAGCGGAACGCGCCGGCTGTGGCGGGCATTCCGTTGCCCGGATTGAATGCGACTCCGACGCCGGCCGTTGCGACGAATGAATTGGTCCGGGTGGAGACGGCAGTTGCGGTTGCGCAATCGACACCCGTTGCGACACCGACTCCGGTTGCCGTTGCGAAAGCCACCGCAACGCCGAAGGGCGGCAAGCTCGCGAAGAAGGGCGCTTCTCCCGCGCCCGGCACTTCGCCGCAGCCCGGCGCGTCGCCGTCTCCGATCGTCGTTGCGGCAGCGAGTCCTGCGCCGGCAACTGCGGCGCCCGCAGCAACGGCCGCACCCGCGGTTGCGGCAGCATCGCCGGTCGCGACGCCGGCCACCGCACCGACGGCAGCGCCAATCACAGGCGACATGGCACTCGCGTCGACGGCGGGCGGCGGCACCTGGAAAACATTCCCGCCCGGCAAGATGCCGCAGGGGCGCTTGATCTCGACGTCGGATCTCCGCGAGGTCGCGGAGCGCGGTCTGGCCGGGGAGCGCCTCTATCTGCGCGGGCAATTTGTCGTGAACTTCGCGGAATCGAATCGCGCGGTCCTCCGGCCGAAGAGCAACATGGCGGAATCGGTGCTGCGGTTAGGCACACCCTCTTCGACGCGCATCATCGTGGAATTTCCGTCCGGCTACACGCCTCCGCCGCAGGGATCGACCGTTAGCCGCGATGAAGCTCGGCCGTACGAAATCACGGAAGTGCGGAAGCAATCGGACGGCCAGCTGAACGTCTTCGTCCGCGAGATCATGCAGTAGCGACGGGCGGATTCGCTGCGCCTAACGAGTGCTCCCGCGCGTCTCGCCGATTACCTTGTTATCCTCCATCGTGAACGTGGAGACGTTGTGCTCCTCCAGCCACTGATTGATCAGCGTGCGGATCGGCAGCCACCCGAACACGCGGCGCTCTAGAATATCGTCGGGCACGGATTGATTCGCGAGCACGACCTTCGTAATGCGCGCCTTCGCGGGATCGCCATCAGGTGCCGCTTCCACCGTTGCTTCACCATTAAGGAAACGGCCGCCGAGCATGAAGAACTCGTCGAGTGGAATGCTCACCTGCACCCGGCCGACATTATTTTCGACCGCGACGACTGCTTTGCCGCGCAATTCGCTGTCGCCCGCGATGAGCGCGTTGATGTCGGCTGCCGTCAGCTCGATGCGCGTTTTCTGACCGCGCTGTGCGGCCCGTATGAATGCATCCCACCGCGCCTGTAATTCGCGGAGGCGCTCGGGCGCCGGTATCGCAACTTCTGGAAGCGGCGACGCTGCCTCCTGCGGCGCCTCGGCTTCAATACTCGTCGTCTCGGCGGGCGCCGACAGCGACACTTTCTCCGTCGCCGAATATGTCTGCCGTAGATAATGAATGCCCCAAAGCGCTCCGACCGTCAGCGCGAGAAACAGCAGCGTCGACAGGCCGATGAGGATCAAACAACTCCTGCCACTGCAACCGGCCGGAGTCGGTGGCGGCGACGGGGCAGCTTCCGACGTCATGCAGAATCAGCCGCGATTCGCCTCATCGGCGAGGCGCGCCTGCGTTGCCATCAATTTGGCGTAGAGACTTTCGAGCCCTTCGGAAAGCATCCGGGTGCCGGCGAGCACCGGCATGAAATTCGTGTCGCCACTCCAGCGCGGCACGATGTGCAAATGCAGATGATCGGGCACGCCGGCGCCGGCGCATTCGCCGAGATTCAAGCCGATGTTGAACCCCTGCGCTTTCATCGTCTCGCGCAGCAATCGCTGGCCATGCATCGCGAGGCTCCACAGCTCGATGACTTCATTGTCGCCTAACGAAGCGGCGTCGGCTGTCTTGCGATACGGCACCGCCATCAGGTGGCCGACCGCGTACGGATAACGGTTCATCATCAGGAAGGCGTTCTTGCGGCGCGCGATCACCAGATGCGCGGCATCATCGCTCGCGCGCGCGGCGTCCGAGAGGAAATCAGGGTTGCGCGTCTCCTGCTCGAAATACTCCACGCGCCACGGGCACCAGAGTGCTTCGAGATCTTTCTTTGGAAACTCCGGTCGTTCGTCCAAGCCAAGCAAGATCGTGATTCGACGACGAAAGTCGAGCCGGCTGCGCACCGCAGCGCTACTCGCGCCAGAGGATCGCGCGCACGGGCGAGCCGTCGCCGCCGCGGATCTTCAACGGAAGCGCGACGAAATTGTAACGGCCGGCGTCGATCGCGCTCAGGTCTAACGACTCGATGATGCTGATGCCCGCGCGGCCGATCGCATGGTGGTTCACCAGCTCTTTCGCTTCGATTTCATCGACCGACGGAACATCGAGCCCGAGCAGCTTCACTCCCCTGCCCTGCAACCATTCCGGCACATCGCGGGCGACGGTAGGTATGCGCGCGGGAAACACATTCGGATCTTTCCAGGCGCCGGTCTTCAGCAGCAAACGCGGGGCGTCGCGAAAGTCGGCGGCGAGGTGTTGCAGATCAGCGATCGCAACGTGCGGAAATTCGCCGCCCGTATAGTTCGCCGTCAGATCGACGACCACCGCAGGGCCGAAGTACGGCTCCAGTTTCGCCTGCTCCATCGTCCAGCCGTTGTCATCAAAATGATACGTCGCATCGCCGTGCGTGCCGTTGTGCAGGCTCATCTCGATCGAGCCGACGTTGACGCTCGAGCCCTCCGCGATGCGCCCATTCAGTTGATAACGGAACGCCTTGTCGCCGGGCCATGGCGGCAGGTCCGCGGAGAGCGGGCGCGAGATGTCGAATATCTGCATGGAGCACGACTGTAGGCGCGCGGCGGAGCGTGAGCTAGCTCCGTTGCTTCGCCTGCGAGCGCGCGACGCGGTGCGTCGCGAGCGCGGTGAGGATGCCGGGATCGCCTTCCGCCCAGGCGTTGTCGATCAGGATGCGTTTAAAGCGCCACTTTGCGCCGTCGCGCACGAGCTCGGTGTCGTAGCGGTTCATGAGGAGCGCGTAATCACTGCCACGTCGTGGTCCGTCTCCCGGCATGAAATGTTGCGACATGATGTAGCCGTGCATCGTGGCGGTATCGCCGCTGACTTCGATCTGGAGATTGCTCGCGGTGTGGCTGGTATCGAGCGGGCCAAGCATTGGGATCAACGTCTTCAGCGCTGCCTCGCGACTCGTCAGCACCGGAAAGTCGATGCCGAGTTTTCGGCCGCCGGCGGTGAAATCGAGGACGCAATCTTCGGTCAAGGCGGATGCGAGCGAATCGGGATCGCCGTGGTCGAGGCCGAATGCGTAACGATACAAGGCATCGGCAATCTCGAAGCGATCGTGCGCAAGTTGAGCGAGCTCGTGTGCGTCCATATGCGGCGGAGCTTAGAACGTCGTTCCCGCTCGCCGCACGATCTAAATTGACCGTCGGCGCCTCGAGAAATAGCCTCGCTGCATGGCTACTCTTGCTGAACCGCCAACGTCACCATCGGAAACCGGCGTCACCTCGTCAGTCGAAACCCCGCTCAACCTGATGGCGTGGATTGAAGAGAATCGTCACCTGTTCAAACCGCCGGTCAGCAATCGCTACGTCTATGATGGACGCGATTTTTTTGTGATGGTGATCATAGGACCGAATGCGCGGAATGATTTCCACCAAGTCGACTCCGAGGAGTTCTTCTTTCAGCTGAAAGGCGACATCAAGGTGCGCATTCGGGAAGGTGATCGAATCGTCGATCACCTCGTGCGGGAGGGTGAGACGTTTTTCATTCCACCGAACGTTCCGCATGCGCCGGTGCGTCCGCCGGGCACGATCGGCATGGTGGTGGAACGGCGTCGCCCGCCCGGCGAGACGGAGCACGTGATCTTCTATTGCCCCAATTGTGAGGCGTTGGTCGAAGACATTCATTTCGACTGCGCGGATATCGTGCAGGCGTTCAGCCAGGCGATGATCGATTTCTGGGCCGACGATGCACGGCGCACCTGCAAAAGCTGCGGCACGAAGGTCGAGAAGGCGGAGCCGGTGAAGCCGTTTTAGCCCGCGGTGTGCCTTCTGTAGGGGAAGCTGTTAGCTTCCCCCGGTTCAAAAACACGGGAAGCTGACAGCTTCCCCTACAGTTTCCGTTCGACGCCCGTTCTCCCGCAGCGGACCTTCGCCGCTCCTCATGAAGTTTCTCGTCACAAACGACGACGGCATCGATGCCGCCGGGCTGGAGGCGTTAGTGAACGCCGCACGCACGCTTGGAGAGCCTGTCGTGGTCGCGCCGGCGGGTCCGCAATCCGGCGTGAGCCATGCGGTGACGTGGCATGAAGGGGTGCGGATCGAGCCGCGGGAAGAGGGGCGCTATGCAATCCACGGGACTCCGGCCGATTGCACGCGGCTCGGTCTGTTGCACGTGGTGCCCGATGCGAAGTGGGTGCTGAGCGGCATTAACCACGGTGCGAATCTCGGCGCGGACGTTTATTATTCCGGCACCGTCGCTGCGGTGCGCGAAGCGGTGTTGCATGGCTGGCCGGGCATCGCGGTGTCGCACTACCGCAAGAGCGGCGTCGAGTACGACTGGGAGCGCGCGACGCGCTGGATCACGCCGTTGCTCGCAGAGCTGATCGCGAAGCCGGTGGAGTCCGGGTTCTTCTACAACGTCAATCTGCCAATCTTCCCGCCGGGGCCGATGGAGCGGCCGGAAGTGGTCTGGTGCGAGCTCGACCCGAAACCGCTGCCGCTGAATTACCGGCATGAAGAGGAAAGCGGGCTCTACTTCGCAGGCGATTACAATCTGCGCGGACGCACACCGGGCGCTGATGTTGACGTTTGCTTCAGCGGACGGATCGCAGTCACCGCGGTTCGGTTACTGTAAGATCGCGGCGCTCGCGTGAGCGGCGAGGCGCCGCGCAGCCGCTGCTATACGAACGCTCCTGTTCGGGCGAGGATGCGCAGTTCGCCTCTCCGTCCAGCCATGCACGACATTTCTCTCATCACGACCATCGCGCTCGCTCTCGGCGTGGCGCTGATCTTTGGTCTGCTGGCGAAGCGGCTGGGACTCTCGCCGATCGTCGGTTATTTAGTCGCGGGCGTGCTGATCGGGCCCCATACGCCGGGGGCGGTAGGCGATATCGGGATTGCGTCCCAACTCGCGGAGCTCGGCGTGATTCTGCTGATGTTTGGCGTCGGGCTCCATTTCAGCCTGAAGGATCTGCTCGCCGTGCGATCTATCGCGATTCCCGGCGCGCTCGGGCAAAGCACGGCCGCGACGCTCGCCTGCATGGCGTTGGTGGTTGCGATCGGCTGGACCTGGCAGAACGGAGTGATCCTCGGCATCGCGGTGTCTGTCGCGAGCACCGTGGTGCTGCTGCGTGCGCTGATGGAGCACGGCGGCGTCAACACGCCGGAAGGACACGCCGCAGTCGGATGGCTCATTGTTGAAGACATCATCACGGTGCTGGTGCTCGTTTTGTTGCCGCCGCTCGCTGCGACCAGCGCCGGCGGAGTGAGCGTGTGGCAAACGATGGGCCTCGCCGTTCTGAAGCTGCTCGTGCTGACGGCGATTGTGCTGTTCGCTGGCGCACGCTTTTTTCCATGGCTTCTTCTGCGGGTCGCGCGCTTGCGATCACGCGAACTCTTCACGCTGACGGTGCTCGTGATGGCGATCTGCGTCGCGACGATCTCGTACGTCGCGTTCGGCGCATCGATGGCCCTCGGTGCATTCCTCGGCGGAATGGTCGTCGGGCAATCAAAGGTAAGTGACCAGGCCGCCGCCGATGTGCTGCCGATGCGAAACATCTTCGCGGTGCTCTTCTTTGTCGCGGTCGGAATGCTCTTCGACTACCGCATGCTGCTCGAGTCGCCGCTGCTCATGATCGGCGTGCTCGCGGTGATCCTGGTCATCAAGCCGCTAGCCGCGCTCGTGATCGTACTCGTCAGCGGCAATTCGCTGCGCACTGGCCTCACCGTCGCCGGCGGTTTGGCGCAGATCGGTGAGTTTTCTTTCATCGTCAGCGATATGGCTCGCTCGCTCGGCTTGTTGCCGACAAGCGGCAGCAACGTCATCGTTGGCGCAGCGATCATCTCGATCAGCCTCAATCCCTTCCTCTTCCGCAGTATGCTGGCGCTCGAGCCGCGCATGATGAAATGGCTATGGCTGCGACCATGGCTGGCCCGCGCTGAGCAAAAGCTCGGGCAGCGCGTGAACGAGGCCGCTGCAGAGCGAACCGAGGATCCCGGCGCGATCGTTGTCGGCTACGGGCCAGTGGGGCAGACGGTGACGCGGCTGCTATCGGAGTTCGGGATTAATCCCATGATCGTCGAGACGAACGTGGATGCTGTTCTCGAGATACAGCAGCGAGGGCAGCAGGCGCTTTTCGGTGATGCCACCCGCCCGGAGATCCTGCGTTCCGCGGGAATTGAGTCGGCGGCTTATCTGATTGTGACCGTCCCGCACGCGGAGATCAGCTTGCGCATCATTCAGGCCGCGCGGGAAGTCGCTCCAGTGATCCGCGTGCTGACGCGGGCAAACTATATCAGCCAATCAGAGGCGTTCACGAGCGCAGGCGCCGCCATCATCCGCTACGATGAAGCCGAATCCGCCGCCGCTCTTGCGGAAGCCCTGCTGCAAGACATCGATGTGCCAGCCGACCGCGTCGATGCAGTCGTGGTGAGTATCCGAAAGGAACTCTCGCCGGCGCGCGATGGAATCAGGTCGGTGACCTGAGCGCAGCGCGCGCCAGCGTTTCGATTAATCGTCGTCGTCGATCGCGAGATATCCGGCCACGGCCGCGATCACGACTGCGCCAATGCCGACGCGCAGGAGCAGACTCGCGCGGTTGTGTTTCCACTCGGCCGCCCAGCCACGCTCGGCGAAAAAGTTCGGGACCTTGCCGCGCGTGAGATCGTGGAACACGCCTTCGGCGATCCCGATCCGATCCGCGGCCATCAGCGGCAACCAGTGACCATAACTCGATTCACTGTAACGAAACCCGATCCGCCGGAGCACGCCGCTCAATCCGGCGGGCGGCGTCGATGTTCCGAAGACGGAGGTGACGTTTGGACGCTCGTTCGAATGCAGGATCTCGACGTTGACGGGCTGCTGTGTGGGACGTTGCCAGCTGTAGCCCTTGTGCTCGCCGTTATTCCGATTCTTCATCGGATACGTGGGATCATTCTTTGGGTTCGCGTCGATGCCCCAGCCTTTGACTTGTGACGGGTCGATCTTCTTGTTTTCCATGGCAGTTCGTTTCTAGCTTCGGGCGGATGGCGGCAGCAGGACGGGCTTGATGCAGTTATCGAGCTTGGCTGAAAAAATGCGGTACGCGTCCGAGACATACTCGAGCGGGATGCGGTGCGAGATCAGCGCCTTGGCGTCGATCACCCCGTTTTGCACGTGCTCGATCAGGCGAGGCAAGAGGCGTTTCACCGAGGCTTGGTTCGCGCGGATCGTCAGGCCTTTGTTCAAAACGTTGCCGATCGGAACGAGCGTGTCGATCGGACCGTAGACGCCAACGATCGAGATGATGCCGCCTTTTTTGACCGAGTTGATCGCCCAGTGGAGCGCGGTCGCCGATCCTCCCTGTAGGAGCAACTTTCGGCCGAGCAGTGATTGCATCCTGTTGCCGGCGGCTTCGGCGCCGACGGCATCGATGCACACATCAGCGCCGATCCAGTCGGTCGTCTTCTTCATGAACAAAACGACGTCGTCGAGTTCATTGAAGTTGTAGACCTCGCAGGGCGCGTAGTTTCTCGCGAACTCGAGGCGGTACTCGACGCAATCGATCACGATCACGCGACCGGCACCGAAGAGCCATGCGCAACGCGCGGCCATGATGCCAACGGGACCGGCACCAAAAACGCAAACGGTGTCGCCGGTTTGGATGCCCGCCATTTCGGCCGCCTGATATCCGGTCGGCACGACGTCGGTGAGCATCACCGCATCGTCGAGATCCATGCCTGTCGGGATCACGGTCGGGCTCACGTCAGCATACGGGACGCGGACGTATTCCGCCTGGCCGCCGTTGTAGCCGCCGGCAGTGTGCGAGTAGCCGAAGATGCCGCCGACAGCGGTCGCGCTCGGATTCGATTCGTGGCAGTTGCCATAGAGTTCCTGCTGGCAGAAAACGCACTTGCCGCACGCGATGTTGAACGGCACGAGGACGTGATCGCCGACTTTGAGCTTCTCGACCTCGCCGCCGACCTGCTCGACCACCCCGGTGAACTCGTGGCCGAACGTCATGCCCGGTCGGGTGTCGGGAACGGAGCCGTTGTAGAGGTGAAGATCTGAGCCGCAGATGCACGAGCGCGTGACGCGCACGATCGCGTCCTGCGGGTGCAGGATTTCGGGCATCGGTTTCTTGTCGATGCGGACGCGCAACGGTCCGCGGTAATTCATGGCAAGCATTTCTCTCTTAACGCTGATCGCGCGGCGCGTGGCCGTGCGGCGGGCCGTGGGCGTTTGATTTCGACCGGTGAAGATTTCGTTGGCGCAAGCGCCGTTTCCGTTGTGAAGTGCGTGATGCTGAAGCGCTCGCTACCTGCAGTGATCGTGTCGCTGGCCTTCTGTCTCCCGCTCGCGGCACAACCTGCCGGCGAGGATGCGAAATTGATCACCTCCGACGGTTTGCGGATTGTCGATCAGACGGAAGCTGCTCCGGCCTTGACGCTCGAGCGCCGCGACCTCTTCACTGCGGTCGATGATGGCGTCCTGCTTCAGGGTCTCCAAGCGATGGCTGTGCTCGATCCGTGGCGGCTTCCGGTGTTGCCTGAGCGCCGGCGAATCGCTGGGCCGGCGAAGGACTATCGCGTCGGGTTGTTGAGCGCTGTCGACGGCAAGAAGCGCCAAACACTTGAGCATGAATCTGAGTCACCGGTAAGCCCCTCCGACTGGCGCGTGAGGGGCTTCGATTACGGCGGTGAAGTCGGATTTTACTACGGCAGGTCTACCGGGAAGTACGGGGCCGAGGAGATGGGCGCGTACATCATCAGC
>JAESFH010000157.1_pt1 | contig 48694 bp, 36 predicted proteins | sample 9269381 | NCBI WGS metagenome assembly JAESFH01 (sample SAMN14504062, study PRJNA617094) | algae metagenome | isolation source: Aphanothece sp. CMT-3BRIN-NPC111 and co-occurring heterotrophs from well... | place: USA: Clark Mountains Wilderness, California | collected 2010-04-18
TCTGCAAGTAATGCCGGGAATATCGTTTTCAAAAATACCTTCAACGGCAACATCACCACAGGCAATATAAACTCTGCATCTAATTCTAGCGATGGCACGGCTAGCAACGGGGGGGCGATTACCCTGAATGCGAATAACGGCAACATCACTACAGGCAATATCGACTCCAACTCTAAATCTAACTCTGGCACTGCCGGAAATGGAGGTGCGATCGCCCTAACTGCTACTAATGGCAGCATCCAGACAGGTAATTTAACATCCGCCTCTGTGTCTTTATTTAACGGCAATTCGGGGACTGGGGGAAATATCACTCTGAGCGCTGGCAACAACATCACCACAACTGATATATCCTCCGCCTCTGTTGCTGGGAGTGGCACGCCAGGAAATGGAGGTGCGATCGCACTAACGGCGACTAATGGCAGCATTCAGACAGGTACTTTAACATCCGCCTCTGCGTCTCTCTCTAACAGCAATGCCGGGAATGGGGGTGCGATCGCTCTAAGTGCTGGCAACAATATTACCCTCAATGGCAACATCGACACCACTGGTGGGCTAAGTTCGGGCAACCTCAGCTTCTCTGGTACTACAATCCTCCTTACTGACGATTTGGCGTTTAATACCAATAGCACAACAGGTACGGATGGAAATGTTGATTTTGGAAGTTCTGTGCTTGACTCTAATGTAGCCGGAACTGGGCGAACATTGGATATTTATAAAGGCACAGGCAGTGTGAACCCAAATCCACCCAGCAAAACTACTGATGTGACTGTCAATCAATATTAACCCTACAGTAGAGACGCACCATGGCGCGTCTCTACAACTAAATGCGGGGAGCATTTCACTATTGAGTTCCCCCTTATTTTTTAGCTTTGTCTCAAAAGAAGCCTCTAGCACCAAAGAAAAAGCGGGGGCTAGAGTTAAATTCACTATCAGTACGACGCACAGGAAACGCCAGTTCCGCTTGCAGTAATAAGCCATTACTCAAGCTTTGGCGTAACCCTAGCCCCGCAGAACTCAGGGCATCAGAACTGCTTTCCGCCGCTGTGGGGAACTTTCTAAACACTTGTCCATAGTCATAAAAAATATAAGGCTGACTTGCCGTAAGTCCTAGTCCTTTTACCCGATAGACAAACTGACGCTGAACTTCTGCCCTGAGTCCGTAACCGTAGTCACCTAAAAGTTCCGAAGAATTAAAAGCACTACCAAAAGTAGCACCCCCTAAGCCAAATTGTTCAGAAACCAGTAAAGCATTACCCGTAATTTGAGCCGTAGCTGCTAACTGAAGAGTAAATTCTTTGGGGAGGTTTTGCCGCCGAATTATATCCAAATTTAACTTAGTAAATTCCGCTCGACCTCTAGCACGAGATAAAGGTTCCTCGAATGTGCCTACAGTCGTGGCACCTAATCCCCCAATTCCCTGAGATACTTGAGCGCTGGCAAATGTTAAACCTTGGCTGTCCGTCTGGTCATAGGTTGCCCCTAAGCGCAAAACCCGCAAGCGGTCTTCACTTAAAGTTATAGGTATACCAATAAACTCAGAAGTGGTGCGGCTGTCGGTATAATCAAACTTGCCATTAACTGTGAAATTGCGATCGCGAGAGCGAACCAAGGGATAGGCAGCACCCAGAGAAGCAAACGTGGTTTTCCCCTCAATGGCAAACTGTTCGAGTTCAGCACCGGGTTGCACCTTAGTATAAGAACCATCCAAATTCAGGCGCAGTCCTTCATAGCCAAGGGGAAGGGAAACATCCAAACCTAAATTACCAAGTTCACTTATATCCACAGGGGTTGTTGTTCCACTGAGGCTAATTTGTTCTCCTTGAGATAGGAGAGAGTTTAAATATACCCCCACCTGGGTGCGTAAAGGGCCAACGGTTACACTCCCCCGGTTATTAATGTCAAAAAATGTATTAGTAGCGTCATAGCTAACATTAGCCGTAAGGATTGCTGCCCCAAGGCTGCTCCCAGGGCTTAAAACTGCCCGCGCATGGAATCCGGCTAAATCATTAATCAGCAGTAAATAACGCTCTAGCTGGCGGATATTAAGAGGGCGCGAACCTGTAATTTTGTTGCCAAAACCTCTGAGTCGCCGCAGTTGAGACGGGGGTGCCCCTTGGAAATCTACACGCTCAACAAAACCTTCAATTACTTGTAGCCGAACTACTCCCTGATCAATCGTTTGTTCTGGTACGATCGCTCTAGAAAGAAAATAGCCATCGTTGCGATATAGCTGGGTAATTTCATTGGCAATATCATATAGCTCTTTGAGACTAATTGCTTGCCCTAAGTAGCGGGCATAAATTTGTTGCAAACGCTCTGGGCTGTAAACAGTAGCACCTTCTACCTGCAATGACTCTAAGCGAAACTTCAGCTGTTCTGCTTCTGGAGGGGGCGTTAAATCCTCGCGGCTAGGAGGTGTAATTTGGGGTCTTTCTTCTGTGGGAAGGGGTGGGGGTTGTATTTCCCGTTGAATGCGGCTCGGGTCGCTCTCAGGTGGTACAGAGGGAATATTCTGCGCTAAAACCTGGTTAGCAGATAGTGACAAACTAACAAGACATAGATAAATCGGAAGTAATAATTTCATCTTGTATGCCCATGAATTTGTACGATGTAGATTATCAAAAATGGTTAGCCGAGCAGCTCGCTAACCTGAAATATTGCAAGTGGGAGCATCTGGACGTAGACCATTTAATTGAAGAATTAGAAGCCTTGAATAAAAGTAACAAGCGGGAGTTATACAGTTACTTCGTTGTGGCTCTTGCCCACTTACTAAAATGGAAATCCCAACCAGAAAAGAGGAGTGGTAGTTGGAAAGGATCTATTAAAAACAGCAGGAGGCGTATAGAACGGTTGTTCAAAGACCAACCTAGTCTAAAGCCTTACTTAAAGGAGATATTGCTAGAAGCGTATGCCGAGGCTAGAGAATGGGCTGAGGATGAAACAGGACTGGCTACATTTCCTACTATATGCCCCTACTCTGTACAGCAGATTATAGATCCAGAATTTCTGCCTGATTGACAAAGTAGTGGCACGGCAGTGCTGTGCTGAAGCATACTCGATAAGTCATCAAATCTTGGAAAAATTGGTGGCAGCAACCTGCGATCGCGCCTATAAAGCAATTAGAATGATCTCGGCTTCACAACTGTCACTCTAAGACGAACCCCTATGCCCCGCCGTAACGACCTCCACAAAATCCTGCTACTGGGTTCTGGTCCAATTGTGATTGGACAAGGCTGTGAATTTGACTATTCTGGCACCCAAGCTTGTAAAGCACTTCGGGAGGAAGGATACGAAGTGGTGCTGGTGAATTCTAACCCAGCCACCATCATGACCGATCCGGAAACCGCCGATCGCACCTACATAGAACCGCTGACACCAGAAATGGTGGAAAAGATCATTGCCAAAGAGCAACCAGATGCGCTGTTGCCGACGATGGGAGGTCAAACAGCCCTAAATCTCGCTGTTACCCTGGCAAAAAACGGTGTCTTAGAGAAGTATGGTGTGGAGTTAATTGGGGCAAAGCTACCAGCAATTGAGAAAGCAGAAGATCGGTTGCTATTTAAAGAAGCAATGCAGCGAATCGGCGTGGCAGTTTGTCCCTCAGGGATTGCTTCTACGCTGGATGAAGCAAAAGCGATCGGGCATCAGATTGGTTCCTACCCCTTAATTATTCGCCCTGCATTTACACTAGGCGGCACTGGCGGTGGTATTTCTTACAACCAAGAAGAATTTGAAGAAATGGCTCAAGGAGGTATTGATGCCTCCCCACTCTCCCAAATTCTCATCGAACAATCGCTGCTAGGTTGGAAAGAATACGAGCTAGAAGTGATGAGAGATTTAGCAGATAACGTGGTGATTATCTGCTCAATTGAAAACATTGACCCCATGGGCATTCACACGGGAGATTCAATTACCGTCGCCCCAGCCCAAACTTTGACAGATAAAGAGTACCAACGGCTGCGGGATGCCTCAATTAAAATCATCCGCGAGATTGGCGTGGAAACAGGCGGCTCGAATATTCAGTTTGCTGTTAATCCGATCACTGGGGACTTTATTGTCATTGAAATGAACCCCCGCGTTAGTCGCAGTTCTGCATTAGCGTCAAAAGCAACTGGTTTCCCGATTGCTAAGTTTGCGGCGAAGTTAGCTGTGGGTTATACGCTGGATGAAATTCCTAACGACATCACTAAAAAGACACCCGCATCATTTGAACCGACGATTGACTATGTGGTGACAAAAATTCCTCGGTTTGCGTTTGAGAAGTTTCCTGGTTCTGAACCAACGCTGACGACGCAGATGAAGTCAGTGGGAGAAGCGATGGCGATTGGGCGCACGTTCTGTGAGTCCTTCCAGAAAGCGCTGAGGTCGCTGGAAACAGGTCGTGCTGGGTGGGGATGCGATCGCCCTGAAAAGCTACCTTCCTTAGAGCAAGTGCGGTCGGGGTTACGGACGCCAAATCCAGAGCGGATATTTACGGTGCGTCATGCCTTAAAACTAGGCATGACAGTAGAAGAAGTCTATGAATTGACCAATATTGACCCCTGGTTCCTCGATAAGATGGAGGAACTCTTGCAAACCGAGAAATTACTCAAGCGCACACAGCTGGCAGCCCTGACAAAAGAGCAGATGTGGGACATCAAGCGGCAGGGTTTTAGCGATCGCCAAATTGCCTACGCCACTAAGACAACTGAAGATGAAGTGCGGCAATATCGCCAACAGCTAGGCGTCGTTCCAGCCTACAAACTCGTAGATACCTGTGCGGCAGAGTTTGAAGCGATGACTCCCTACTACTATTCTACCTACGAAGAAGAATCAGAGGTTTTTCCCTCTGATAGGCGCAAGGTAATGATTTTGGGCGGAGGCCCCAATCGTATTGGGCAGGGGATTGAGTTTGACTATTGTTGTTGTCATGCGTCCTACGCCCTGCGGAAAGATGGGTTTGAGACAATTATGGTTAACTCCAACCCAGAGACAGTTTCCACAGATTATGACACGAGCGATCGCCTTTACTTTGAGCCACTGACTAAAGAAGATGTCCTCAACATCATTGAAGCGGAAAACCCAGAGGGAATAATTATTCAGTTTGGTGGTCAAACACCCCTGAAATTGGCCGTTCCATTACAAGAATATTTGAACCGCAAAGACGCAAAGGACGCTAAGGAAGAAAGTCTTCAATCTGATTTACCTGTGAGTAAGATTTGGGGAACGTCCCCGGATTCAATTGATACGGCTGAAAATAGAGAGCGGTTTGAGAAAATTCTGCGGGATCTAGATATCCAGCAACCCGCTAACGGCATGGCTCGTAGTTATGATGATGCCCTACTTGTGGCACGTCAGATTGGCTACCCCGTAGTTGTGCGTCCTTCCTATGTTTTAGGGGGGCGGGCAATGGAAATTGTCTATTCTGATATAGAACTTGAGCGCTACATGATGTACGCGGTGCAGGTAGAACCAGAGCATCCCATTTTAATCGATAAGTTCCTGGAGAATGCGATTGAAGTGGATGTGGATGCGATCGCCGACCACACCGGCAGAGTCGTAATTGGCGGCATCATGGAGCATATTGAACAAGCGGGGATTCACTCTGGAGACTCTGCTTGTTCTTTGCCTTTTGTTTCCCTGTCCAGCGCCACCGTAGATACAATTCGCACTTGGACAGTACAGTTAGCCAAAGCCCTGAATGTGGTGGGACTGATGAATATCCAATTTGCGGTTCAGGGCGAGCAAGTTTACATTATTGAAGCTAACCCCCGCGCCTCTCGTACCGTGCCTTTCGTTGCCAAAGCTACCGGAGTGCCGTTGGCTGGGCTGGCGTCCCGAATTATGGCAGGTCAGACTTTAGAATCTCTGGGTTTAACTGAGGAAATCATCCCCAGTCATATTGCTGTCAAAGAAGCCGTGCTGCCGTTTGAGAAATTCGCTGGTACTGACACCATCTTAGGACCAGAAATGCGTTCTACCGGAGAGGTGATGGGGGTTGATACCGACTTTGGGAAGGCGTTTGCCAAAGCGGAATTAGCCGCAGGTCAGCGTTTACCCCTGTCTGGGACAGTGTTTGTATCAACGAACGACCGCGACAAAGTGCTGGTTGTGCCAGTAGTAAAAGACTTGGTGGAGTTAGGTTTTCATATTCTCTCTACAGAAGGCACGCGCCGCCTGCTTAAAGAGTATGGGCTAGAGGTTGATTTAGTGTTGAAACTGCATGAGGGGCGTCCCCATGTGCTGGATGCAATTAAGAATGAGAAGATTCAGCTAATTATCAACACGCCTTCTGGGGAAGAAGCAAGAGCCGATGGTCGTCTGATTCGTCGTACAGCTTTGGCTTATAAGATTCCCATCATTACGACAATTGCTGGTGCTAAAGCCACTGCTGGTGCGATTCGCTCAATGCTTGCTCAACCGCTGGAGGTAAAAGCTCTGCAAGATTATCTTGCTAGTAAATAACCCCACTCTTGTAGCAATCCGATTTGAGGGCAAGGAAGGGAGAGAAAAGGCTCTTATTCGCTGTTCACTTAGGATTGCTATAGAACGTTTCTTCTTAGCACATAGCTTCAGCGGTAGAAGCGTTGTTCCAGCCATTGCAGAACTTCGGCTTGAGAACTCAAACAGGCGTTGCGATCCGTCTTCTCACGTTATACCTTACTAAGAATGGCCTATGTCCCGGATGTACCAGAGGTTGAGGTGGGAATCATGCGTGCATTACCCCAAGGCGATGGATATAAAGTTGTTTTTAAGGATTATCAACTGATTGGATGAATTATCGGGTATGGTATCCTCTTCATAGAGGACATGCAATAACTAATTGAGGCAATACAACCGTGTTGAGAACTCGCTACAAAAGTACGCCTCCACCTCCCTGCACCGAATAGGGCAGGAGAGTCAGTTTTTTTATAAGTAGGGTTTGCGGATAGCGAACCCCAACATCTGTTATTTCGATCCTGCCCTCACGCCTGAGTCGTTTGTTTGTCAAGTGAGGCAAGGATAGTTTTTTCATGAAAATTCAAGCTCTAGTCCAGGGTAGCTCTACCCGTGGGCTGTTGTCGATCGCGCTTTCCGCCGTGCTGTGGGGTACAGTTGGCGTAGCGGTCAAAGCGGTTTATGCACTAGCCGACACCAATCCCCTTTCTATCGGATTCTTACGATTAGCCATCTCACTGCCAGCACTACTTTGGTTAAGTTGGTTCGTACTAGGAGCGCGTATGTTTCGGGTGGCGCGGCGTGACTTGGTGTTGATGATGCTAATTGGCATAATGATGGCACTCTACCAAGTCTGCTACTTCGGTGCGATCGCTAAAGTTGGAGTGGCGATCGCAGTTCTCGTCACGCTGTGTACCGCACCCGTACTAGTGGCAGTTCTTTCCCTGTGGTTATTCGGTGAAAAGCTCACGTCTTGGTTAATGCTTGCACTGGGGCTGGCACTTGTGGGTACAACCCTCTTGGTGGAAGTCCCAGCCAATACCACTGGGGAGCAAGGTAACACGATAATCGGAGTAGTGTTGGCGCTCGGTTCAGCATTCTCTTACGCGGTTATTACCCTGTGCAGCCGTGCCTTGAGACGGTATCACCCACTCCAGTCACTCACCATTGGGTTCGGAACGGGCGCGATTATCCTGTTACCCTTTGCTTTGTCCCATAGCTTTGCCATCAGCTACCCAGTCAGCGCATGGGTGCTACTTTTGTACTTGGGACTAGTGCCAACCGTACTCGCCTATGTACTGTTCTTGCAAGGGATTCGCCACACAACAGCCACAGCGGCTAGCATCACTACGTTAGTGGAGCCGCTAACCTCAACCTTGCTGGCTGGGTTGTTCTTCAACGAACAACTTGGTGTATTCGGGTTGTTCGGTGGAATGCTGTTGTTCGCTGCCATTGTTTTGTTATTGAGAAGCGGTTTCCAGCAAGATTAGTTCATTTAAAAAACTGGTTTGCTCATTGCTGCTATTGTCCTTCATAACAGCGGGAACCGCTGTATAGCCAGCTGAATCCTATAGCAAACGCTATTCAGCTGGTTCATACTTAAGGAAGGGAATGGCTGTTGGCGTCTGCCTACGCGTCAAAGGTGACTAACTAATATATGACTACTATATCAAGATATGCAAGGCAATTTTGGCTATGCCAGCAAGCGCATTTATTTACCAAACGTAGCGGTTGCACTGCCTGGGTTTACTGAATTATCTCTTAATTTAGAAGAGGTTTTCCCGTAATCTGGCTTATTATGATTGAGAGTTAACTATACCCTCAATAAACTGCTGCATTCTTTCAACGTGGGAACCTTTCCAGTAAATTTGACCGCACTCAAGACAACGATGAAATTTATCTACGTCTTGGCTGATTTTAGCTGGAAGCTGATCAAGGATACTTTCCTTAGAAACTTCTTCCAATAAACCATTACAGCGAATGCACCGTTGAAATGGGGCGATTAGCTTAGATAGTTTAAAGCGTTGCAATACTTCTACAATCTGTAGCTGAGGATCGGTGGCGCGCACGTAGTATGCATATGTGACAATACTACGCATCAACAAACCGCGATCGCGCGTTAACAAAATTCGTTCTTGCGTACTAGAAATATAAGCTAACTCCTCATCTCCATAATCATTGCGGTACAAAGTATCAAAACCTAACATTCGTAAAGATGTCGCTAGCTTACCCAAGTGAATATCAATGACAAAGCGGGGAATAGCCAACGGTTGAGGTCGTACAGAAACTCTCGGCACAATCTCAGGAGATTGAGAAATTGGATAAACGCTGATTTTGTCGCCATCCTGCACCAAGTATGAAAAATCTACTGATTCGCCATTTACCAGAATGAGGTCAACTTCGGGATGAGGCACGCCCAAGGATTCAATCATATCCTTGATTGAGGGATGGTCTTGAAAGAAATGGGCGAAGCTCACCTGTCTTTTGCTGCGTGGCAAAAAGTCATTTAGTTCAGCATAGAAATGAAAATCAGCTTTTGCCATTATAGGAAATAGTTAGTATTTAAGCAGCTTGTGCAATTATTATGATTTTAGCGATAGACGCTTGATCATTCTCCGCGCTATCGCCCTTTTCAGTAGAGTTATAGCAGTCGCTTTGGCGGCGCTTGACAATCGACCTCAACCCTATGCAGAAAGAAGTGCCGCTATCACTCTTCAACTGCTAAAAGCTAATTGCTAATTGCTATATATCAAATTTTATAAAAACCTTCTCCATCTCCTTATCAGTCCTAACTAGGGGTGCTGAAAGGGAGACTATATGACCAGTCACACCCTTACTCAGCTTGAAAAACCTATCTAACAGTTGAAAAACCTACCAAGCTTGGCAGAAAGATATGAGCGATCGCACAAACTTTTACTTAGTAGCGCGATCGCTCTTAAAAACGAGTCAATTTGTTTAAATTTCACCCTTACTTTAGACAGCACTTACTTGTTGGCAACAGGTAACCGCAGCCCTGAAACGATCTTGAGCAAATACGGCTCAAAGCGTCGCAAGCTTTCCACGGTATCGAACTTAGTAGTCTCGGCAGCTGGGTCAAAGGCAGTCGCAATTACATAGAGTCTGCTACCGTCAAAGGCAACGTGACCGAGTTGCTGCTCTCGCACAGATCCACCTTGCTCAATACCAGAAAACCCGTAACGAAGCCCTGGCAATTTTCCGACGGTGATTTCTTCCGGGGTTCGTGGAGAAAAGGTTACTTGATCGCCGTACTCAGGTTTACGATTTTCCTCGAAGAAGGCATAATACTCAGCTACCCAAGCTCTCAGCGCTGTCAATACCTGGGCTTTGTACTTAGGGCTTTGGTAGTTAACTGAACCCGGTGGAATGCCAGCTTCAGTCAGCATCCTCTGGAAATCAGGCAGGCTATCCAAAGGGAAGACGAGCAACTCAACAGTACCTACTTGCTTTTTATTCTCAGAGACACAAAGAAAAATAGGAAGATCGCAAGGCAAAGCTTTCCAACGGGCAGGTGCAGGAGTTGGGCCGAGGATCGTCTGCCAATTAATTTCTGTAGTTGGGCTAGGGTTTCTCTGCTTAAGAGACGCGAAATTTCGCGTCTCTACACCAGGATGTGTAGCAGCATTTTCGGGAATGGGTATAAGTTGTGTCGGTTGCGAGTTAGCGTTTAAAGGTGTGCCAGCGGCTAAGGCGATCGCTAACAAAATAAAACTGAACTGCCTTTTGTACTGAGGAGACATTTTTCCGGTGCCTATCACTTCATAGGGGTAAAGTAATCTACCCGATCAAGTCGCCGCTTTCCGGATTCTGTCACTATGGCGATCGCCTTGCTCAACTGCCCTTAACCAGCTGCTCAATAGCACCCGCATCAGTAGGCAACGCTGCTGTTAGTACCTCGCTGCCTGCTTCTGTCACCAAGACATCATCTTCAATCCGAATACCGCGCACATCGCCGAACTGCGCCAGACGTTCCCAATTCACAACATCCTGATATTTTGACCGGAGGTTAGAATCATTCAAAATTGCTGGTACTTGATAAAATCCTGGCTCGATTGTGACTACCATTCCCGCCTGCAAAGGTCGATTTAGCCGCAGGTAGCATAAGCCAAAGCGCTGGCTTCTAGCTCTGCGCTGCTCATAGCCCGCTAAATCTCCAAAATCCTCCATATCGTGTACATCCAAACCCAACAAATGACCCACCCCATGCGGAAAGAAGAGAGCGTGGGCATCGGTTTCTACTAAATATTCCGCGTTCCCTTGCAAAATACCTAAATCTACTAAACCTTCAGCAATAACTCTGGCGGCAATTAGATGAATTTGTCGATACTCGACGTCAGGGCGGATCTTTTCGATACAGGCATCATGAGCCGCCAGCACCACATCATAAATATCTCGCTGGCTAGAGGAGAAATTGCCGGAAACAGGCCAAGTCCGCGTCACATCTGATGCCCAACCCATTGCTGTTTCCGCACCAACATCTGCCAGCAACAAGTCTCCGGGTTGCAGCGGGTGGTGATGCTGCTCGTTGTGCAGAACTTCCCCGTGAACCGTAACAATACTAGGGTATGCACAAGTCATGTCATGTGCTGTAATTACAGCTTCCATCGCCGCCCGGACTTCGGCTTCAACTTTGGCGCTGGCTGTGGCAGCCATGCCAGCTTTGTGAGCTTGGACAGTACAAGCCGCTGCTTGCCGCAACTGAGCCAAGGCACCAAAATCGTGCTTCAGTCGCACAGATGCGATCGCTCCTGTTAACTTCAGATCAATTCCTTGTGGCGTATTTGCTGGTAACACCAGTCGGTTCAGGATTTGACACTGTTGCAAATAGGTAGTGGCATCTTGCACAGCAATTGTCGCCGCACTGGCGGCTCGTGATCCTAGTTCTGCCATTGGGAAAGCAGCATCCGCCCCCATCATCTGGGCAATCTCCTCTCTTTTTGGCATCTCTCCATGCCAAAGGGCACTACTCGGGTGTGCATCATCCATAAACAGTTCCAGTTTGCCGCTGTCGAGTCTAATCGCGGCATTTTCTACACCCCAACCCGCAAAGTAGAGAAAGTGACTGCTAGCCCGAAACGGGAAAAGATTTCCAGGATAATTACGGGGAGTCGAGCGTCCCGACCAGAGAATAACAGGGAAATTAATCAGCCCGGCAAGTCGCTGCCGTCGCTGGCGGAGTATATATGCGAGGTTTGAAGCGCGTTCACCAATTGTGTCCGCAGAATCATCGCTCTTGGCTTGCATCATAAGAACATTGCGATATCTGCTGCTTTTGCCAGCATATCAAAATACGCAAGCCTTGGTTTAACGAAACGAAAAGCTAGATAGCCTATCGTCAAACTATTTTAGATTGACCTAGCTTACTTTTGGGATGAGGCTTGACCTAATGCTATATTTTCGTCGTTTGTCGCCCACTCTTGAGACGAGGCTTGAACCAAATTTCACGCTATCAATCTAGCTTTTTTACAGACAATAAGTATTTGGGTGTAATTAAACGTATGTTGAGATTGTTGTAGGGGCACGGCACTGCTGTGCCCCTACTCACCGCTCCCACAGATATGTTTATTTATACCCGCCTACTTACTAGTAAATAGCGTATGTACCGTTATCATCAACTGCCAGTGCGCTGCGGTCAGCACCTAAGTTAGTGGTTTCTGTTAAAGTAAGTGTCATTGAGTTGCGTGTTGTGCTTTCACTAACCCGTAGTAGCCCCCCATCTTCTCTATAAAAGGTGACTGTTGTAGGAGTAGATAGAGCTTCCAGTGTTACTTGTGATTTTCCTAAAAGCTGTCGGGGTCGAGTATGTTTTATTGCCTGATAGCAGATAGTTGCGTTGCTATTGTTCACCAGTGTAATATTAATCGAGGGTATTGCAGCTCTAATGGTAGGATTAGCTGCCCTTTGCGCCCCAGGTTGAGTTGATGATGACGACTGGCTGACAGTTTGCCCTTGACTCTGCGTACTACTAGAGGTGGTAGTAGAAACTGAAGGTGCATTTGTTATGCACAGCCTTTTCACTGTATTGGTTGGATTAACAACTCTCGTTTGTTGTGCTGTTGCGCTTACAGGAAACAATGGAAGACTAAGCAGCAAGCTTCCACAAATGGTGAATAAACCCACATCCACGTTGTTGTTGTTTTTCATTTTAGCTTCAAGTGTTTTACTTAAAATACTTTTGTTAATCTTTTAAGTATTTTATTCAAAAAGATATCTATCCCAAGTTATGTTTTTTATATGTACAAAGTCATGTTTTGTGGTAAAAAGCTGGCAAAGACCAAGCCTAGGCAAGCAAGGTACGGCCTAAACGGTTCAATTGTGCTAAGTTAAAAATTAGCGGTTCTTCCGTTTATAGTATGCTACGTTCTCTAAAATTAAGTCTTGAAACCCTGAAATGTCAGGATATACAGACAAATCCTGCCTACACGAGCTTTTTTATGCGGCTTTGACCAAAATAATTCGTAATTCCAGGTTTCAAGCCCCTAAATTTATTTATGGAAAACAAAAAAATGCGTAGCATCAATGTCCTTGCCCCTAAATTTATTTATGGGGTATTAATTACGAATTACGAATTACGAATTACGAATTGGAGCGCAGCGACATGACAGCCTTTGTGTAGGTTCAGGCTTGAGCCTGTAAGAGATTATTAATTTCTCATAACAATTACTGAAGAACTCAATTTATTAACTAGATCAAGCCTACTGCTCTGCGGTGCTTCTCTATACAAACCTAGTGGTAATATCTGTTAGTTTTGCCCTTAAAAGAGTCAAACTATTTTAGATTGGCTTCGCCCACTATTGCGATGAGGCTTGAATTAAATTTCACATCGTCAAGTTGACTAACATTAAAAGATGGCTTCTAAACCTAACGCTCATCTAAATACTATCCAGCCCTGCGATTGGTCAATTGCTCAATTGCCTGGATTAAGTGATCAAGATCAATCAAAACTACTAACCTGTGGCATTACAACAACGGGGCAACTGTTGCAAAAAGCCAATAATCCAGCCAGTAAACAGGAATTGGCAAAACAATTGCAGATCCATATTCAGCACGTCAATAAATGGGTTGCCTTGGCGAATCTGGCTCGTATTCCTAGCGTTGGCTGCCAATACTGCGGACTATTGCTCCATGCTGGTATTTGCTCTGCAACCCAACTTTCTGAGATTCCCGTTCACAGGTTGCACCAACAAATTTTACGACTGCAAGTAGCAACGATGCAACGCCGCGACCTTTGCCCCTCTGTGGAGCAAGTGCAACAGTGGATTCAACAAGCGCGTCAATTTAGCTAATTCCTAATTGCTCTTAGCTAAGACACCATTAAGGAAAATATCAGCTAGCCCTTCTGCCATTTCTTGCATTTCTTTGGGCGAGGCTTCCGGTTCCATAATTGTGTTGTGGCTAAACCCAGCGACGGCAAACATTCCCAAAAATACTTTAGCCACCAATTTGGGATTCATGGGGCGATAGATACCTCTATCCATTGCAGTTTGAAAAAAGGCTTCGGCTACGTCTGTCATTTTGGCGATGACTTCTGACTGAATGCGATCGCGCAACTCTGGGTGAAACTGCGCCTCCATAAAACAAACCCTCATCATGTCAGCATTCTCACGCATATTCAACATGCGTCGGTGCATCACCTTAGCTATAGCCTCATAGCTACCCATCTCGCTCAGTTCCGTCAGCAAATCTGTGAGCAGATCTACCCAGCCTTGCGTTGCTACCTCAATCAAAATCGCCTTTTTGGTAGCGAAATGTCGAAATAGCGTTCCTTCGGCAACCCCAGCACTCTGCGCCAGTTCGCGAGTGGTCGTGTTTTCATATCCTTGTCGAGCAAACAGCCGCTGTGCTGTTCGTAAAATCCGGGTGCTTGCCTGCTCCTCTGACTGAGGAGGACGATTAAAGATTCGCATATCAATTATGCAGGTGGATAGATTGCTAATGACACCGTAACGCTATTTCCCAATGCGGAACCGATTAATCCGTGAAACCTTCATAGATCGTTAATAGTAGACTAACCCTTTTAGAGGCTATATTCGGAAACAGTGCTGCTTATTGCATTTTATGAGCCAATTTCGCCGATTGTTTGCACCTTTTATCCCAGTTACTTTGAGCAAAAACAAAAGAGATCACCAGCCCACGGCTGAAAGCCGGGGAAAAGAAGACAATTGGTTCAGTATTGCCAGCCCCCAACTGACAATCCAAAATCCAAAATCCAAAATCCAAAATCGAATGACTGGTCAGCTGTTGACTGAAAAATCAAGAGGACAGCAGTGGCGTCGAGCTATGGTGACATTTCTAGCTGTCGTCTTGCTGGGATGGGGAATACAGCCAGGAGTGGCTCTGGCGCGTACCGAAACTATACCATCTGAATCTATCGGGCCTTACTTAAACCGTGTCATCCAGAAGGTGACAGAGTTTCGCCTCGAGAATGGCATCAAGTTCATCGTACTAGAACGGCACCAGGCACCAGTTGTTTCTTTCCTCACCTACGCCGATGTCGGCGGTGTCGATGAACCGGAGGGCAAAACTGGGGTGGCTCACTTTCTAGAGCATTTAGCTTTTAAGGGCACCACGCGAATAGGAACGCGAAATTATCAGGCGGAAAAGCCGCTACTAGACCAACTCGATCGGCTATCCGACCAAATTCAGGCAGCGAAAGCCGCAGGTAAACAGGCAGAAGTCGATAGCTTGCAGCAACAATTTCAACAAGTTGAAGCCGAGATTGCTAAATATCAAAAGCAAAACGAGCTAGGTCAAATTGTGGAGCAGGCTGGGGGTGTTAACCTTAATGCCAATACCTCGACAGATGCCACTCGCTACTTTTACAGCTTTCCTTCCAATAAGCTAGAACTGTGGATGTCGCTGGAGTCGGAGCGGTTTCTTGACCCGGTTTTTAGAGAATTTTATAAAGAAAAAGAAGTAATTTTGGAGGAGCGACGGCTGCGGACTGATAACTCGCCTATAGGTCAGATGCTGGAGACGTTTTCAGAAGCAGCGTTTAAGGTACATCCCTACCGCCGTCCAGTTATTGGCTACACAAAAGACATTCAAAATCTTTCCAGGCGGGATGTGCAGCAATTCTTCGATTCTCACTATATCCCTAGTAAATTAACAATAGCTGTGGTTGGGGATGTCAACCCAGCAGAAGTTAAACGACTGGCTCAGATTTACTTTGGTCGCTATAAGGCGAAAACTGTAGCTCCCGAGCGATTACCAGTGGAACCAAAGCAAACAGAAACGCGGCAAGTGACGTTGCAGCTGCCCTCCCAGCCGTGGTATTTGGAAGGCTACCACCGCCCAGGGGTAAATCATCCCGATGAGGTGGTTTATCAAATGATGGGTAGTATTCTCAGTGATGGGCGCACGTCGCGCCTCTACAAGTCTTTGGTGGAAAAGCAGCAAGTTGCCCTCTCTGCTGCCGGCTTCAGTGGCTTTCCAGGGGATAAGTATCCCAGTCTGATGCTGTTTTATGCCCAAACCGCTCCTAATCACACAGTTGAGGAGGTGGGGGCGGCTTTGAGGAAAGAAATTGAGCAGCTTAAGAGCGAGCCAGTTTCAGCCCAGGAGTTAGATCGGGTGAAAACGCAAGCACGAGCTGGGTTATTGCGATCGCTTGATTCTAATGAGGGCATGGCGGAGTTGTTAGCGGAGTACGAGGTAAAAACTGGAGCGTGGCAGAACCTATTTAAGGAGTTAGATGCGATCGCGGCAGTGACTCCAGCTGATATTGAGAGAGTCGCTCAGACAACCTTCCAGCCCCAAAACCGGACTATTGGGCTGCTGTTGTCTAAACAATAGCAGCAGGAAAAGCAGGGGGAGAAAAATCAATGACTCCACAACCTTGATGCGTAAGTTCTAACCAAGACACAAAGGATTGATATTGCATGCACTGGTTTCAGCAGCTGAGTAAGGGAGAGAGGGGCAAAGGGAGACAAAAGGCGCTTCGCAAGCAAGGGGCAAGAATAATCCCACCTATCGCCTTTCTTTTTAGTTTTGCATTTTTACTTTTTATTTCTTTGATGCCAGCTGTGGCGTCGGTGGCGCGGCATTACACAGAGTTGAAGTTTCCACCACTACCAGAAATCCAGGTGCCGCAGTACACCCGCTATCAGCTTGATAACGGAATGGTGGTGTATTTGATGGAAGACCACGAGTTGCCCCTGGTTGGCGGTACAGCACTATTTCGTACTGGCGATCGCTGGGAACCAGCAGATAAAGTTGGTTTAGCTGGGTTGACGGGGGCAGTTATGCGTAGCGGTGGCACTCAGCGCCACCCAGCTGATGAACTAAACCAGTTATTAGAACAGCAAGCGGCTTCTGTAGAAACAGGTATCGGTAAGACCTCTGGTAGCGCTAGCTTTAGTACCCTGAGCGAAGATTTAGAGTCAGTGTTTGGGCTGTTCGCTGAGGTACTCCGTGAACCACTATTTGCCCAGGAAAAGCTGGATTTAGCAAAAACGCAGTTGCGGGGTGGAATTGCGCGTCGAAATGACGAACCCGATGATATTGCTTCTCGCGAATTTTACAAATTAATCTATGGGAACAATAGCCCCTACGCTCGCACAGTAGAGTATGCGACGCTGGACAACATTGACCGCGACGATTTAATTGAGTTCTATCAGCAGTATTTTCATCCCAACAATACAATTCTGGGGATTGTGGGTGACTTTGATAGTAAGGCAATGCGGGATCTGATTCAGAAAAAGTTTGGTGATTGGAAGCCCAGCCCATCTCTACAGACTCCCCCGTTGCCGTCAGTTTCTCAGTCAAAGTTGGGGGGCGTGTTTCTGGTAAATCAGCCCCAGCTAACTCAAAGTAATATTCTCATCGGTCACTTGGGTGGGTTGCTCAACAGTCCCGACTATGCAGCGCTGGATGTACTTAACGGCGTGCTGAATGGTTTTGGGGGGCGTTTATTTAACGAAGTGCGATCGCGCCAGGGTATTGCCTACAGTGTCTACGGGTCGTGGAATCCCGCCTATGACTACCCCGGTGTCTTCATTGCCGGAGGACAGACTCGTTCAGAAACAACAGTCCCATTTATTCAAGCTATCTTCTCCGAACTTAAACAACTCCAAACTAAACCTATAACGCCAGCAGAACTAGCCTACGCTAAAGAATCTGTACTCAACTCTTTTGTCTTCTACTTCCAAGACCCCAGCCAAACTTTGTCCCGGCTGATGCGCTACGAGTATTACGGTTACCCCAAAGATTTCATCTTCCGTTACCAGCGCGGCGTACAAGCGACCACCGCCGCCGATGTACAGCGTGTTGCCCGTACTTACCTGAAGCCAGAAAATATCGCCACCTTGGTTGTGGGTAATGCTGCTGCCATTCAGCCGCCTTTGACAAATCTGTCCACAAAGGTCACTACGGTAGATATTACAATTCCAGGCTCAGAAAGTAGTTCTTGACGGCGTGAAATTTGGTTCAAGCCTCGTCCTGCATAGTGGGCGAGGTATAGCAGTGGACACATCGCTTAGAACAAACAAACTTTGGTCAAGACGTTCCATCGGAACGTCTTGACTAAATTCATATATGTCCTAACTGTCTTGACGATTGCTATAAATCTAAAATCGTTTGACTTTCCGTAGTCCGCGCACCATCCGGACTTGGTTTGTGTAGCCGTAGCCTTTAGGCTGTCGGCTGTTGGTGCTTAACTGGATTAAATGTTTGCTTTGCAAGGGTTTGAGTCCATTTTAATGGACTTGAGCTATTAGCCCGGAACTTGAGTTCCGGGCGGGATTATACTGCTTAAGTTCTAGAAGATTTTTTCACTTCTTTCTAAAAAACCCTGCATAAAAATCTGGAATCATCCGTATCTAACTGTAGCTACTCAACGTCACAATCAAATCCTACAGAGCAAATTACCATGAACAGCAAATTTTGGATGATCGGTCTTCTTACAGTTACTGCAATTAGCACTTTTTCTTTGCCTAGCCGTGCTGATGAAGCAACAATTCAGGAAAATTCGCAAGATGTGATCGTCACAGGTAATGATAACTTTGCAGGTCAATATAGCAACCAGGAAAACCGCCAAACCCGTAGAGGAAATAGAGACGATTCCGGTGTTGTGCAACGTAATAATCAGGGTTCTGATATTTTGGGCAACGGCAATGCTACTGAGCAAGAAAATAACCAATCTAATGTCAGCAACAGTCGCCGCAATCGTTGACAAGAGCCGATTTAATTGCTGTCTATGTTGCTTTAATTTAAGCTCTTAATGGCAATTAGAAACAGTTTTTGTTGACAGCCCACTGATAAAGTTTTAGGGAGAAGGCAATAGTCTTCAATTTAATCTCCAATCAAGATAACTTCTCCCACCTTTTTTCGATGGCAAGCTTCAGGATAAAAAAGAAGTGAGCTTTGCACAAAAATGCCTCATTGGTATGGTGAGGATTTCTCTAAAATCGTTTTCAATTTACGCATAATAATCTGGAATCCTCTCTATCTAGCTGTAGTTACTTAACACAAAACCAAACTCTAAGGAACAAACTCTCATGAATAGCAAATTTTGGATGATTGGTCTTCTTACAGTTACGACAATTGCCACCTTCTCTCTACCTAGCCGTGCTGATGAAGTAGTAATTCAGGAAAGCTCGCAAGATGTGGTTATCACAGGTGATGATAACTTTGCCGGCCAATATAGCAACCAGGAAAGCCGCCAAACCCGTAGAGGAAATAGAGACGATTCCGGTGTTGTGCAACGTAATAATCAGAGTTCTGATATTTTGGGCGACGGCAATGCTACCGAGCAAGAAAATAACCAATCTAATGTTAGCAACAGCCGCCGTAATCGTTGACGAGCACAGATTTAACTGCCATCTATGCCGCTTTGATTTAAGCTATTGATGGCAGTTATAAACTGCGTTTGTTATTGACCTATCTCTTAGGTTTCCAGGGAGAATGTACTTGCGTTCAATTTATAAGAGCAGCGAATAACCTCTCCCACCTTTTTCTTCTCTAGTGGTGAGGTAAACACCCATGTTAATCAGTAAGCTAACCTTATTTACGGTGGCTTTGCTTTTCCCGTTCTCAGCTGCGGCTATGGCGAGTGACATTGATATTAAAGCTGGCAATGTCAGAATCAATACGAGTGTAGCTGGTGACGTTTACATACAATCAGGACAGAGTAGGGTAAATGTGGGATCTTCTTCATCAGAGGTACTCTTAAATACCCGTCGCTATGAGACAAATCGCTATTGCTCCCAACTGAGTCGATATCGCTGTCATCGTCTGCCAACTCAAGTGGAACTGCCTAATGTTCACAGTCCTAAGACGCAGACAACAACAATTATTTTGGAGGCACCAATAACTAACCAGTCAGGGAAGGTACGCAGCACGCAAAGAATTAGTTGTAGTGGAAACGGAAGCTACTCTCGCCAACAAGTTCATCAAACGACAAGTTCTTCTGGCACAGTTATTGTCGAAAGTAAGGTCTCAACCAATACCTGTCCGTAACGTTTTTAAATCAAAGGAGGTTATCAATGAAGTTGAAGTTATTGGCAATGGGTTTGTTATCTTGTTCTACACTCTTGGGTGTAGGATATTCTTTAACTAATTCAGCGTCGGCACAATGTGTAATGGCCGATGTCTCCGTACAATACAACATTAGCGGCTCTAGGCAGCCAACCGACCGCAGCAATGATGTAGATATGCAGAGCCAAGGCTCTTGTAGTGGCAACGCTATTGTGACTACAGGTGTACAAGGTAATGAAGGTGGTAGGGGGCAAGTAGTTCAACACCGAGAAGTCCGTCAGCGGGTGGAGGGTAACGGCGGTACTAGCGTCGATGGCTCAACCGTTAAAGTTATATCAAATGTGGGAATTGACGTGTATAACCCCGCTGATAACCTTAACTACTAAAGCTGAAACTAACAATGTATTCTCTTGTTGGCGTAAACATGAAGTTAGCGAAGTCTATTTAGGCTTCGTTATTTTCTGATTGAGAAAATAGTTAGTGTTATCTACATTTACTAGAGCTTTGTAAAAAAATATTTAAAATTTTAATTCTTAAAAAGCTTTCCTGTATAATACCTTCAATTACAAATTATCTGTAGAAAGGAAAAGAAAAAGGTCATGTTGAATAAGGTTTCCATAACAATTTGTTTTTCTTCAATGGTTGTACTGCTGTCACAAGCCTTATTAATTAGTCCTGCTTTTTCTCAGTCTTCACAACAAAATAGTAATTCAAACTCCAGTATAGGGAATAATTCAGACGCCAACGTAATTCTGCAAAACTCAAACCAAAATAATGCTCAAAACCGAACTGACATTGATTTCAATAATCCTCTCAATACTCCTGTGAATACAGAAAATGATTTTGGGTTCAATTTGTCTGTAGGAGTCAATACGCAGGATACAGTTGATACAACCGTATACCTTGGCTTTATATTTCAACCTGGACGTACAGATTCTCATAACGCTAGAATGGCTCGCTTGCGCGCAGAAACTGAACTACTAGAATCCCAAAAGCAAGTTAACCAAGTCCAACTCCAACTGCTTCAAAAGCAAATTGCAGAAGCGGAAGTTCGTTTACAACGCTTACAGCAAAATCCTGAGAGTATGCCGCCAAGGAGTTCAGGCTCTATTAACGAGTTCAAAATTCAACAGACCCCCCCGATACCAATTTCGGAGGAAAACTAAACCTGAAGTCCGCCATGACAATGGTTTTAGCTCTGAAGTTATATCAACTGTATGTTTGCTAAGTGCTAATTGCTATATTAGACTTTGTTAGCGAATTTCCGCGATCGCAGGGCTTCGCCAACAAAGCCTGAACTAAGAACTAAGAACTAAGTAAATACCCCATATCGCCATTGCCCGGAGATAATGGCTGGCGCGGAATGTACCAGCAGCTGTGATTGCTTCTGGCGTCCGGAATTGCAATCCATTCTCATAGATTTGCTGCACAACTGCTTCTGTCATCTGGAAGGCTTCGTCTTTCATCCCCATTTGAACCATGAAAGCTGCCAGCCCAAAGTTAATTCCCGCCCAGACTTCTAAGGGATGAGTCGCGTTGGGATTTTCTGGGGAACCATCAGGTCTGACACCATTGGCGGCACCAATATAATTTTGGATTGAGTCTTCGCCTTTTGCCTGCAATTGTTTCTGGTTGAAATTTAAAAAGCAGGATTCGTAGACGCTTTTAAGAGCAGATTGGGCACATTCTCTGGGAACAATATCAGGTAGCCCCAGCAGTTGGGCGTAGAACTGCCCACACAACTGATCTGTCATAACTATGTCTGAGCCGCTTTCGCTATCTAGTCGATAGTATTGACCGTTCCAAAGTTTTTCCTGATACACTGGTCGCGCTTGTTCCAGCCAGGTTTGATAAGTGGCAATTAGCTCTTGGATGTTGGTATCGTCATCTCCTAAAATCTTACCGATAGCGATCGCAGCTTCTAGCGCTGCCAACCACAACCCGCCACAATAGGCACTGACTCCTTGCAGCTTCCAATCATCAAATGTTTGATCTGGGGCACCAGAATTTTCTGGAATTCCGTCCCCATCTTTGTCAAAAGTCTTGAGATAGGCAAGAGTCTTAACAATTGCTGGCCAGCACTCCCTCAAAAACTCAACATCTGTAGAGCCAGTGAGGACGTAATCTCGGTAGACTTGCAAGACAAAATCGCAGGGTAAATCCTTCCACAAGTTGCAATCTTGGTAGCTGGTATAATTTGTCTGCTCCCAGGGATGCTCATTTGGTGCCCCCAAGTCGTGGGGTGTGGCATCAACTGCCTTGCGGATTGCCGGCGCTTGGTTATAGCCAATAATTCGCGGTGTGTCGTCGCCAGTGGGAATGGCTCGTGCATAAGCTTCTAGCACTGCTTTCTCCAGTTTTGGCCAGAGCATTAATAAGGCAAAGGAGCCGTATAGCCGCACATCTAAGCTTTCGTACCAGCGATAATCAAGGCACTCCAAAACAGCAAATTGACCTACAGGGTCACGCTCATCTGCCGCCGTCCACAGAGTTCCGCCACCAGTGAGTATATATAGTTCATTAAACAAAGCTATTTTGAACCAGTCCGGCAAATCCTGACGCTTAAGAATTGGCTCCTGCCATGACTGAATCTGCTCTTTCCACACATCATCGTTTTTAAGAGCAGTGCGAACAATCGACCAGGCATTATTGCCGGTGCGACCAAAGAAATCGGTATAGCGTCGGTAATAATTAACATTATTAACAAACTCCATAACTGGGAAGTCCCAAGTCAGGATGAAGGGAATTTTGCGAGTTCTGCCGGGACGCACAGTGAAGCGAATCGCGATCGCCACGGCAATTTGTTCCCCAGGATCTGCTGGTGTTTCGTCTTCCTTGTCGCCCAAAGAACCATCGCAGGCAAAACTATCCCAAACTTCCTCTCCGTTGCCAGATGGGTTCCAGCGAGTGTTATAAAACACTTCTACACTGGGGTTAGTAACAGCTGCGATCGCCCACTGCCCTTCCCCTTCCTGAATCTGATCGTGAATCCTCACCCGATCTAGCAGGCAGCCCACGCGGAAGTGATCCACAATCCACTGATTAAAATTGCCAGTGCTATCTCCCCATCGTGGCTGGTACTCATAAACTGGACTACCATCATCCCGTACTCGCACCTGCGGCGTCTTAATAGCATTAGTAAACCAGCCCACGGAATTCTGCCACGTCAGCATAATGCTGAGGGTGATCGGGGCATCTGTAGGATTATGAGCCGTCCACTCAAATATTGCCGTCGGGTACGAGCTTTCTTGGTAGTTATCAGCCCATATTGGCGAAAACTGCTCGCAAGTCAATTGCGCCTGAAATACCCCTTCATAGGCAAACCAGCTGCGGGGATAAAGGGCATGATATGTCCCAGATGTTCCTTGCTGCCCTGCGTTCTTCCTTTCCTGGGGATACCATTGCCATCGAGATAAACTTCCATCTTCAGGCGGTGCGGTACACATTGCCAAAGCTTGTGCTGGTGAATCACCAGCCTGTTCAAACACACTGAACTGGCAAGCAGGCATACTTTTGAATATATGCTCTCCGCCATCAAGGTGCCATAGATTGAAATCGCCCCGCGAGGAACGACCTATGCAACCGGCACCAAAGCCTCCCAAGGGCATTCCGTGCCAAGGGCCATCATCAAGGTTGCTGGGGTAGCGGACAGTGTAGGGTTTCTCCCATCCAAGGCCGATGGGACGATTCCAGGTACACGAGGGAATTTCAGGGCGGGGGCGTTGATCGATCATCCCCCGATCATAAGATGTTCCGTAGGTTGAATTACAAGGCAGAGCAAAATTTCGAGAAATGCATGTATCTACAGGAGAAATGGGCAAGCTTATAGAGAAACCTATTTAAGCTCATCCCCACGGATGAAGTCGGGGGATAACGCGATAGTAGTTAGTAGTTAGTTGTATTTTCGACATCCTACTAACAGCTAACAAAAAAACGGGCAGCGATTCATCCCCATCCCGTCAGTGGGAGGCGCACGTCCGTCCGCCCACGAACGGTAATCTACCCAATCCTTACTGTGCTCTGGTACCAGAGCCTTTAGAACATATGAAGACTATTGATGAAATGAAGAATGAGGCCGACTTGCCTGTATTGATGACAGATCAGCATGGTTTCATTATTTATGTTAATGAACCTTTTAGACAAGTCTTTGGCTGGGCTGATGATGAAATTATAGGGCAGATACTCACAGCAGTGATTCCCAATAGTTTTCATGATTCACATAACCTCGGCTTTTCTCGCTTTGTTATGACTGGGAACCCAACCGTACTTAACCATCCACTCCAACTTAAAGCAGTAAAAAAGGATGGATCTGAAATTGATGCCGAGCATTTCATTACAGCAGAAGAACATCAAGGTCAGTGGGTTTTCGGAGCTACACTTCGCCCCCTGAGCGAGTAATTAATTTTAACAAAAAACAACAGATTTGTAGTGGTGGAAAAGCTAAAATTTATTTATATTTTAACGATCTGGGCTGTTAACATTGCCTTTATTTTCACCTACATACTTAGAAAGCCATACTCGTATCAACTTCCTCAAGGGAAAAGGAATGGTAGGTGATTCAGCTAACCTCGTCAGTAAACTCCGGGCGACTCTGGGAAAGATGGAGGTAGCCCTTAGTGCCATTGTTGAGGCGATCGCTTGGACTGACTCAAATGGTAAAGTGCAATGGTCTAACACCACATTCGATCGATTAGTAAGCCGAAACCGTTTTCAGGTTTTGGGAGCCAGACTTATTGATTTGCTGCCGTTAGAGGAACAAGGCCAAGTTGTCACTGAAGAAGCGCACCCAGTCAACATGGCATTAAAGCACCACCTTAAAGCTAGTAGTTGTTATGAGTTTCGACAGGCTGGCAGAATATTAGTGCTAGAGGTGTCTTGGGCATATATTCGACTCAACGAACAGGATACGAGTGCGGTTATTGCCATCCGGGATATCACAGAGCGCCAGCAACAAGAGGAGGAGTTACGGCAGCGCCGGGAACACTTGGAGCAACTTGTGGAAGAACGGACTGCCAAACTCACAGTAATCAATGAACAGCTACAACAAGAAATTGCGGAACGCAAGTGTGCAGAAGCAGCATTAAAACGTTATCAATTACTTTCTGAGCAGGCTCGTGATATTGTTTTATTTCTAGGCTCTGATGGACAAATTATTGAAGCTAATAATGCCGCCGTCAAGACCTATGGCTACCACCGTGAAAAACTACTTTCCTTAAAAATTCACGATATTAGATGTCCTGAAACCCACGAGCAATTAGCTAAACAAATAGCAAAAGCAGAAAAGCAGGGTATTTTGTATGAAACTCTTCACCGTCGCTCTGATGGCATCACCTTTCCTGTAGAAGTGAGTATGCAAAGTACAGTAATTGGGAATGAAAAAATACTTTTAAAAATTGTTCGTGACATCACAGAGCGCAAGCGGGCAGAGGCAATACTCCGTGAAAGAGAAATGAAAAACCGGGCTTTAGCAGAAGCAGCAACGATCCAAACCCAGCAATTGAGCGAAGCTATAAAGCAGCTTCAACAAACTCAATCTCAACTAATTCAAACTGAAAAAATGTCCAGTATTGGGCAACTTGTTGCTGGTGTTGCCCATGAAATAAATAATCCGATTAACTTTATTCATGGTAATATATACCCGGCAAAAAACTATATTCAAGACTTGTTAGAGCTTGTGCGTCTCTACCAAGAATACTATCCCCAGCCTGTTTCTGCGATAGCTGAACATATTGAATCTATTGAGCTTGACTTCTTGATTGAAGATCTCCCCAAAATCCTGGATTCAATGAAGGTGGGTACAGAGCGTATCTGTCAAATTGTGCTATCGCTGCGGAACTTCTCTCGTCTTGACGAAGCAGAAATGAAAGCAGTCAATATCCATGAAGGTATTGACAATACCCTGCTGATTTTGCAAAATAAGCTGAAATCTAAACCAGAGCATTCTGGCATTAAAGTTTTTAAAAAATATGGCAATCTGCCTCTAGTAGAGTGCTATCCTGGACAGCTTAATCAAGTGTTTATGAATATTATTACTAATGCAATAGATGCGCTAGATAGTTATAACGCTGAGCATTCTGCTGAAAAAATGCGAGATTTTATAAGCGAGATTACCATTTCCACAGAAATGTTGCCTTCCGGCTTTGTAAAAATAAGAATTTATGATAATGGGTCAGGGATGCCAGAGTCGGTAAGGCAACGGCTATTTGATCCATTTTTCACAACTAAGCCAGTAGGAAAAGGAACTGGGCTGGGCTTATCAATCAGCCATCAGATCGTAGTAGAGAAACATGGGGGGCAGATTGGATGTTTATCGCAACCAGGGCAAGGAACCGAGTTTTGGATTGAGATTCCGGTGCAACAGAGCTTGAGGCAAAATCCACTTCTATAAGTTGTTTATTTTCTAAGAGTGGGATCAGGGAAGGATAACGAGAAATGATCGAGAAGGTGTCAGTGAAAAAGGGTTAGGGGTTATAAGAAGATCTATTTTTAGATTAGTTTAATATCAGCGATCGCGCAGCGTGTTGCTCTCGCAACGTATCGCATTCCTGCCTTTTCCTGTGCAAATCTTCTGTCAGCACCCCTCTGCTTGTAGCATTTACGAGCCTCACATAAATAAATCCAAAGGTAGATGACCGTACATTTCATTGATGCGGTCTTCGTATGCAGATTGGCAGGACACTAGAACACCGCGATGATTTCCTGTATAAGAATCAAGATAAGACAATCCTGTTTTAGGATTGAATTTTATATACACTGAACCTTCAACCGATGGAAAGTTGAGGGTTTCTTCGTAGCCCAAAGCCTGTAAATAGCTTTCCAAAGCTAAGATACCTTGAGCCGCTGTCTCAGCACAAATTCCTAATATTTGGTAATCGGAATGACTGGCTACAAGCAGTAGAGCTTGACGTATTAGGTTTTTGTTAGATGCCGAGTCTGCGGATTGACTGCTCATGCAGTCATAATTTTTAAGGAGTTTTTGCGCTTCTTGAACATTGAGATTAGTTGGATTTTGCATGGATATGGATTTTTCTAGCTGCTTTGGTTGTGCGTGGGTATTTGGAAACTTATCACTTAACTTTAATTTCAAAGGTGCCTTCAGTAGATCCTTCAGCCAGAAATTATCCCAACACCTCGTTAACACTTAGATCCAGATCCGGAAAAGCTTGCACAGAAATATACTCACCCCGCCGCCGCTGCTGAACTTCGCCATAGCCATTGGGTGCAGGTTTCCGGTAAACTTCCACATATTCCCCAACTAAGTCCACTAGCCAAATTTCATAAATGCCAGCTTGAGCGTAGAGAGGAACTTTCACCTCCCGGTCATAATCAACAGAGGTGTCTGCGACTTCTACCAAAAGTAAGATATCCTCTGACTGGGGATGACCTTCAGCGTAGAAATCTGAGCGAGGCTGAAGTAATGTGACATCAGGCTGGGGTTGGGAGCGATCGCTTAAATAAATTGGATTTTGCACTCGGACAATAACTCTCTGTTGCAGACGCAGACTGAATAATCGGTTAAGGCGATCGACACACGCTGCATGACGTTTACCAATTGGGGACATCTCTACAATTTCTCCCTCGATTAATTCCAAGCGATCGTCCTCTGAAAGGATACCAGCCTCAGCCATCTGGTTGTATTCTTGTACCGTGAATCGCCGTCTGAGAAGCTGAATAGACATAACAAACTTCCTAATACTGAACTCAAAAATTCGCCTAACTTTTGGGCATTACTACTAAACGCCAACTAGCTATTTGCGCCACTGCTTCCAGTTTTACTTCCAGCACGTCATTTACCCAACGCAGATCACTCATTTGCACACCAGTCGCTTCAACCTGACTATCAGGCGCTAACCCAATCCAGCGAATGCAGAAGTCCCGTTCCTTGGGCATTCTTTGATAACTGCCCCGCACTGGATCACAGGTGAAAATATAACTTTCCTTCTCTCGGCGTTGGGTAAATAGACGGCGACTACCTGCATCGGTGCGGTAGCTGGTACTTTCACCGTCATCTTCATAGAAATCTAGTTCACCATCCCCCCCTGCATAAACTTCCAAGATTAAAGTTGCAGGCGGGGCAGTTTCTACGCGGAGTGCGATTTCCTGGAGAGGTAGAATTGTTCCTGCACTGACAAATACGGGTACTTTGTCGAGGGGGGCGTAAAGGTGCAATTCCTGAGAACCTGAGTAGAATTGATTTGTTTCTCGCTCCCACCATATTCCAGCAGGTAAATAAACGGGGCGATAACCGCCAGCTTCAACAACTGGGGCAACAAGAATGCGATCGCCTAACAAATACTGAGTCGGTGTCTGATAAGCTTTTGGATCGTCGGGATAACTTAAGTACAACGGGCGAAATAAAGGCAGACCAGTATCGTGAGCAATTCGACTCAGATGATACATATAGGGGATTAATTGGATGCGCGTGTGCAGGGCTTTACGGATTGCTTCTAGTACCCAACGCCCATAAGCCCAAGGTTCCCGCATCCCGTGATCGGAATGTAGGCGCACGATGGGACTCCAGCAGCCAAATTGCACCCAGCGCACAAAAAGTTCTGGGTCGATAGTGGGAACGCCTAGCACATGATTATAAAATCCCCCCAAGTCGTGAGACCAATAAGTTACCCCGACATTACCCGCTCGTGCTGTAAAATCAACCAAAAACTCTAGCACTTCCCAATGCGAGTAGGTGTCAGCAGAAAACTGCAACGGGTAGCGGTGCGAACCAATCCCCCCTGTGCGGGAGAGAATCATGGCACGGCGATTTGTCTTAGCTTCCAAATGAGTAAAGTAAACGTGGTTAGTCCATAGCTGGGAATTCACACCAGGATGAGTGGCATTTGTACCATCAATCCACCAGAAGTCGATGCCGTCCTCCTCACGGGGGCTATGCAATACCTGCATAAACAGGCGTGCCTCTTCCCGATCGGCTAAATTGAACAGCAACCAACCTTCTTCTAGTTCTTCGGCGGTTGGTTTATATGAACCAATGTTATCCGGCTGCCAAGTATCGAATATCCAGGCAGCGGTGGGGTTTTTAATCGCGAATACTTTCCCAGCTTGCACATCCGCCGGATCTAGTCCGCGTGCTGCACAGAGTTTCTGAAATTGACTGTCGCTAGGTGATAATCCTTCGATGTGGACGTTAGCGCCAAAATGCAAGCCAATATCGTGCCCCCACTGGAGAAATGCTGGAGGGTCGGGGAATAATTCAAAGTTCCAGTCCCAGCCGCACCAACCGGAAATGTGCCAATCAACATCTAAAATGAGGACGTTTAAAGGTAAAGCAAGTTCGTCAAACTGCTTGACAAGTTCCCGATAATCTGAGTCGTGCAGTTGATTAAACAGGGAGAACCAGATGCCAAAAGCCCAACGTGGCAGCATTGGTATGCGTCCACATAGTTGCACAAAGTCTTGAAGAGCAGTAGCGTAATCTTGACCATAGGCGAAGAAGTACCAATCCAGGGATTTTGGATTGGCTTCATGTCTCAAGCCATCGTTTGTTAGCCATCCGTCTTCTATGGGGGCGCTGTTTGAGTCGTTGAGGACGCTGTAACCGCTTTTACTAATTATTCCTGGGGGAAAGTGATGCCATTGTTTCAGAAATTCCTGGATTTCCGGAGGAAATTCGGAAAGGCGGTAGCGGTCTAAATACCAGACAGGCGGTTCCTCAAAGCGGGTGGTTTCTCCGCGATCGCGCAAAATCTTGTGTGCCTCTTTTACAGGTGCATAAAGCCATTCCTGAGTATGAGGATAGCTTTCCTCAACACCAGCGGGATGCACCCCTGTAGGTTTAAAGTTACGGTGGATCATGTCAAGGCTGGAAAAAGTTCCGCCCAAGTTCTCTGTATCGACAGTGGAAGGAGTCCAAGTTCCTGAGCATTGTCCGCATTGCCAGGTTATTTGCAAGTTAGCATCGTTAAATAACTCACCATCAGGGTGGTAGGCGATCTGGATGTACTCAGTATGCAGGTGCAGCACTCCATCATTAAATGCAATAGATTTAAATTGCACCGCACCTGGTCGGGTAAACGCCTGAACCGTAGGACGATCCTCAAATTCACCATTTGTTGACCATTCCAGCCGCACCAAGCCATTGCTCAAAGCGCTGAAGCGGGCATTGCCACAGAGGACGCGATACGTTGCGCGATCGCCCTCTTGCTGATAGTCCACTCCTACCTCCTCAAAAATATCCTCCAGCTTTCTACCTTAACAAGTACTTTCCTTTGTACAAACAAACTCCATAACGCTAAATCAATATTTAGATGTATGCCAATCATTTAACGTACTTCACAGACATATCCCCGGCATCAGGGTTCTATAGAATTATTAGGCTGTGGAAAGTAGGCTGTTTTATTCAGCTTTACGGGGCTGCTATGCGGATATAAAATGCCCTGAAAATGATTTTACTAAGTTGAGTATTACTCCCCTGAAAGTTGTAATGTATGAGGCAAGCATAAATACCCTAGCCTATCTAGTGGTAAGCGCTGTGTCTAATGGAACTAAGTACGCTTACTATGACTACCATTGATGATAAAACTCTAATTCACAATTTTATTAGGGGTGAGGGTGAACTCCTATCCAATCAAAACTTACGAGTCGATTCGGCTTTTGATACCACTCAGCTACTAGCAAAAAACGGTGAATTGGTGGCTCTAATCAAGCCAACAGTTTCTATACCATCAGTTAGCGTTAACTTAGCATCTAAATACTGGGAATTAACGCATCAGATACTCCTTAAAAATAGCTTTGTGCCTGTGGGTCAGCCAGAGCGGCAGGGTGTCATGAAGTACGAGCAGCATGAGCTCCCTGCTGGTTACAAGGTTAACTATACGTCAGCAAAAATTCTCTGGAGAGAGTGGTGGATTCACCACCGTCTGCCCAACCGACGTGCAATCCAGCTTGATGTACTCATACTCGCCCATTCCCAGTGGTATCCCATTCGAGGTATTTCCTATAACCCAGATGAACTTTTCTTTAAAACGTTAGTTGATGAAGTTCGTCTGCATCATGAAGATAAAGTAATTTGGCTGACTCGCTCTCAGGTTACTGAAGACCAGAGACAAGTTGCACCCATCCAATCACCACCTATTTCCGATCAGTCTACTCCTAGCCAAGCTTTTCAAATAGACCCTCTTCAGCGGGAATATGCAGAAACTATACGCTCTATCGCCATTAGTGCGTTTAAAGAATGTGTCGATTCTGGAATAGCTAAAGAAGTAAAACCTGGTGTGTGGTTCGTCAAGGGTGCCAACTACAACCTAGCCTACGAGGATCAGACGAACACTTTAGCGATCGCAGCAGGCCAACGCGGGGTTATTTGCAAGTACAGAGGCGAAACCCTAGAATCTGCTGCCAATCTAGAAGAAGAAGATATAAAGTACTGGCAAAAAATCAACGAGAAATTTAAAAACCAGAAGCCAACGACCAGTGGCTAATTTGCCAAATAGTAAGCCTAAATGATTGACATTATAGATAGCTAAGCGTACTTATTGCCTATTTTTAAATAAAACTTAATACAAATGGACTTTGTTAAGCGCCAAGCTTTAATATATGTAGCGTAGTAAGGCGGTCTGCGGTCGCGCAGCGTGGGCGTAGCCCTTATCGCCAGAATCGCCCAATCTGTCAATGAATAACGAGTAACCCTAGAAAAATGGCTCAACTGAAGATAATTACTAACTTTGATGGCAATTTTAGCCTAGAACCAGATGCCAAAGAAACTTTGTTTAGTTTATTGAGAGGTGAAAGCTTTCTCAAACAGATAACTGAACAAGCGTCCTGTAAGCAACTTGAGTTCACAGAACTACTTTTTCAACCAGTTCCCTATAGTCTGGCAACACCCAAAGGGATGCCTGCTGAATATGAGCCTTACCATAAATCAGAGGATTACGTCATCATCAACGTGCCGCCTAATTTTATGTTCAATGCAAAAATATTCAAGCCAAGTCGCCTCTGTGCAATTTATCGAAAACTCGGATAAAAACATTTCAGAAACTAACAGATGACCTCTTCAACAGATTTCCCCCCCCTTGCTAGCCTTGAATATATACCCTACCTGGATGAAACGGGAAAATTACCGGAATATTTACCAGGAAAAATTGGGGTATACGCCATTTTTGACCGTGAGAAAGCCTTGCAATTCGTTGGCTATTCCCGCGATATCTATCTCAGTCTCAAACAGCATTTGGTGCGTCAGCCTCAAAGCTGCTATTGGTTTAAAGTTCAAACAATCGACCGTCCCAGCCGCACCATTCTAGAAAACACGCAAAATGCCTGGATAGAAGAAAATGGTGCAGTACCACTTGGCAATGCTGCTGATCAAGCAAAATGGAATCAGCCTATAGATGCTAAGTCAGCTATAACAGATGAAGAGCAAGCTAGTTTTTCGCGGCTTGATGAGTTGGATCAAACTAAACTGTTAAAAAAGGTAGCACGACGAGTTGAAGAAACCATTTTAGCAGAATTAAAATCCCGTGGCGTTCAAATGGAAATTCGCTTCAATCCTAAATTAAAAGAAAGCGGCTTACTTGACTTGAAGTAATCGCTTAATTTTTGAGGATATAGGCGTTTAATTTCCCTGACATTATTGAACAGTTATACTCTTGAGGGGCTGTGTCTATGGTCTAAGTCCTAAATGACAATCGACCTCGCCTTCATGCACAAGCGATATGCTGTTATAACTACTAGAAGCTAAAAGCTAATTGCTAAAAGCTATGCTTATCTATTCCGTAGGATAGTAGCGCCGAGAGCAATTGCAGAAGTAAGACGTAACAAGGCACTGAGATCTGATCCAATGACGCTAACACTCCTGAACAATCGCTATCGCATTATTCGGGCTTTGGGAAGCGGTGGGTTTGGTAACACCTTTCTGGCGGAAGATAGCTATATGCCTTCCGCTCGTCGCTGTGTGATTAAGCAACTCAAACCAGTGGCGCACGACCCCCAGGCTTACCAGTTGGCTCAACAGCGGTTTCAGCGAGAAGCCGCAGTCTTAGAGGATTTGGGGGAGGGAAGCAACCAAATCCCTCGGCTGTATGCTTATTTTTCTGAAGGCGGAGAATTTTACCTAGTTCAGGAATGGATTGAGGGCGAAACTCTGAGCCACAAGGTGCAACAGCAGGGACCAATGAGCGAAGGTGTTGTTCGAGACATCGTGGTGAGTCTATTGCCGGTGTTAGATTTTGTGCATAGTAAACGCATGGTTCACCGGGATATCAAACCGGACAACATTATTGTGCGTAATCGAGATGGTAAGCCGGTACTAATTGATTTTGGTGCTGTGAAAGAGGCGATGGGCAACGTCACCAACTCAATCATGATTGGGACGCCGGGGTTTATGCCTTCTGAACAAGCAGCAGGACAGCCAGTTTATTCTAGCGATCTCTACAGCTTGGCACTGACTGCTGTCTGTTCGCTCACTGGCAAAGCGCCGCAAGAATTGCAGACTGATCCTGGAACTGGTGAGATTCTCTGGCAACAATATGTTCCCAGTGTTAGCCCCACGTTTGCAGCTGTTCTAGATAAGGCGATACAGTCCCATCCGCGCGATCGCTTTGCCACTGCTAAAGAAATGCTCGACACCTTACAATCTGGTGTTGCTCCTCCCTCTCCCGCCTGGACTGCCACCCAGCCAACGGTGGCAGTAGCCCCAATTGCCCCACGTCCGGCTACTTCAGCCTCGCATACCGTTCCGGCGATCGCGTCGCCAGCGAGTCCAGGGCAGCGTCTCAAGCCTTGGCTCATAGCTATTTTGATTGTAGGTGGCTTGATCGTGGCAGCTCTAGCTCTCAGCCGGATTTTAAACAGATCTTCCCAATCTTCGCCTAGCATATCCTCATCTTCCCCGTCAGCGTCAGAACAACCCGTTGGAGAGCGTCCCTCCTCCCAAACGCCTGCGAGTTTGCCTTCAGAACCTTCCCAAGAGACACCCGCTCCAGTTATCTCTAGATCCCCCTCAACGACACAGACGCCGGAAGCGCAGTTATCCCCTACTGCAAATCCCAACCCGCAGGATCGGGAATCACCCTCCTCAGCAATCCCGGAATCACCCTCCTCAGCACCAAGGCAATCGCCCGCACCAGTACCCACACCGGCAAGAAATAACCGGAATCCCAATCCCTCTACTAACGTTCCTGCATTTCCTACGGGTACATCAAGAAGCGCGGTAGAAGCAGCCCTCGGCAGCCCAAGCAAAGATTCTAAAGGCTATTATCCGGGTACTCGTGCTGTCACTTATCATTTTGTCCCCAACCAAATCGACCTAGGCTATTTATACGATCGTAGTTCTGGGCAGATTCGCCAAACGGAGGTAGCCTTTGCCCAATCAGTAGATCGTCAAGTTATGTTGGCCACGTTGGACGGAATGTTAGGGGGTGGAGCAACCGCTGAGATTAAGCGCGGGCTGCAACGAGTTCAAGATGGTCAGTCTAATTCTTTCACTTTTAAGCAAGGAGGGTTAAAGATTCAAATTGTTAGGCAGGATTGTGGTTTTATCTATATTAGTATTTGGGATGCAGATTTACATGAATTTGATGTATCTAGTTCCCGGAAATGTTAGTTCACAAGTTTTGAGTTTTGAATAAACTCCAGAATTCAAAAGTTATAAATTTTGAGCTATTAATTTTTAACTCAACACTATTTGATCTCTATATTTAGATATCTTTCGTATTTTGATTCAGAAAGTTCAGGCTTAAAAAGTTTTTAATTATTAACTCATAACTCAAAACTCAAAACTCATGACTAAGCGAAGCGCTAAGCTTGTAATAGAAGTGTAAAAGTTGAACTCACGCTTAGATATGGAGACAACGCCGACAGCGATTCAAGGTGTTCTGTCAAATCAAACGCAGTCAAACCTAAACGGCGGCTTTGCGGCTGGCAGAACAATTGAGAGAGATGATCTAGCGGGTCAGCGCTCCTTTGAGGAGATGCCCGCAGGTGGCAGCGACCCAAATCGTTTCGACCCTCAAGAAGCTTGGTATCCGGTTCATTACGTCGAAGATCTCGACAAGTCGAAACCGACACCTTTCACGCTGCTCGGTAGAGACATAGTTATCTGGTGGGATCAGAAAGCCTCCTCCTGGAGCGTATTAGAGGACAAATGCCCTCACCGTCTTGCGCCTTTATCTGAAGGCAGAATTGCTGAGGATGGACTGTTGGAGTGCCCCTATCACGGCTGGGCTTTCTCAGGAGATGGCAGCTGCGATCGCATACCCCAGCAGGTCGAGGGAAGAACAGCGGAAAATTCCCAGAGGGCTTGTGCTGCGTCGTTACCGACAACTGAGCGACAAGGACTGTTGTTCGTCTACCCCGGCAAGATCGAGAACGCTTTCAAAACCAAAGTCCCAATCATTGAGCTGCTAGAAGAATCTCCAGATGAGTGGGTTTGCCTGAACACATTTAGAGATCTTCCTTACGATGCGCTCACGCTTTTGGAAAACGTGCTGGATGCCAGTCATGTTTCCTATACGCACCACGGATCAGTAGGAAATAGGGCAAACGCTAGTCCAGTCGAGCTAGAAGTTGTGGAGTCCGGAAAACAAGGCTTTAAAGGGGTATGGGAGGAAGGGCCGCGACGCGGAACACTGGGACGGCAAGACACGACGTTTATCGCCCCTTCTTTGATGTGGCATGACTTAACTTCTAAGCAGTTTGGGAGAACCTTGACTGTGGTCTATGCGACTCCAACGCACAAAGGTTCCTGCCGCCTCTTCGCCCGCTTTCCTTTCAAGTTTTCCTCCAAGTTGCCGGGGCTGTTTATGAAGCTGACGCCGCGCTGGTACACTCACTTGGGGCAGAATACAGTCCTAGAAGATGACCAAATTTTCTTGCACCACCAGGAGCGTTATCTTGAGGCAGCAGGTGGCAGCGCTAATTTTGCCAAGGCATTTTACCTGCCGACAAAAGCAGACCGTTTTGTTTCCCAATTGCGTAAGTGGGTGAACCAATATAGTACCGATCCCTTTCCAGGGGAGACTTTACCGCCAGCTTTGCCAAGAGAAAAGCTAATGGATCGGTACTACTCGCACACAGTAAAATGCGCCAGCTGTAAGCCAGCCGTAGCCAACATTCAGCGGATTAGGATGGGGTTGGTCGTCACAGGTGCGATCGCCTGGGCGACAGCACCACTTGCAGTTCTCTCCCTTGGGGAAACAGCAGTGCTAGCAGCAGCCCTCTCAGCAGCGGCGATCCTGGTCTGCGGGGCAGGGTGGCTAGGGCTAGGTAAGCTGGAGAAACAGTTCTACAACGGTCGGGATATCCCTCAACGGAACCTGCCACAGAAAAAGAAAAGCAATTAATTTGCCAGGGACAAATTCAACATTTTTTAGCAATAATTCCTCGTCCATATCTTCATGGGCGGGGTAGTTTATATATAGAGCAGTAGTTTGTTGGTATGCATAAATTCAAAATCGATTGTCGTTTGAGTTCACTTTAAAGCCCTTCTATTGGGCTTGATGCTAGTACAACCCCTGTTTTCTAGAATTTCTATAGCTTGGCATCGCTCGCCCCTGAGAACATCCTTCTAGAAGGATAGTAAAGCCCTCCCTACTTATCTTTGAGCCTATAGTTGACAAACTGACTATAGAACTAGAAAGAAGCGATAGGGAGGGCGTGAAGCTGGTTGTGTGAGGAGAAAAGGAGCTAGATCTCAAACTGAAATTAACCTTAATCAAGCTTGCCCCTGAAGGATGGCGCAAAACTGTTGAGGTACTAAGCTAGGAAGTTGCCTCCCTAACTCGGTTTCAGCACTGGATGTAAATCTTTGGGGAAGCGAAAAGCAAGATTGCTATAGGATTAAGAGCAGCCATTAAAACGACACTAACTCTGCTAGCCTACACTAGCTCGTACAGTCCTAAAGCAATCCGATGCCCTAACTAAGACTGCTGCTGTTGACGGCCTTGTCGTTTCTGCTGGCGCAATTGCTGTAGTTGTTGCCTTTGTTCAGCCGTCAAAACTGCATCCATCTGAGTTTTGGTATTCTGGCGAATTGCTTCAATTCTGGCTTTTTGCTCGGATGTGAGGATAGCATCCATCTGCTGATGGCTAGCTTCGTGAATTTGCCTCATCTGAGTTCTTTGGGCATCGGTCAGTCCACTGATTTTTGCAAAACCACGACCTTTTCGTTCCCCAGTAGATGGTGATGATTGCTGTAGTTGTTGCCTTTGCTCAGCCGTCAGAACTGCATCCATCTGAGTTCTGGTATTCTGGCGAATTGCTTCCATCCGAGCTTTTTGCTCGGCTGTGGGAATAGCATCAATTTGTTGATGGCTAGCTTCGTGAATTTGCCTGAGTTGGGTCTTTTGGGCCTCAGTTATTCCGGGCAGATTTTCAAACTTGGAACCACGTCTTCGTCCCTCTCCTTCTACTCGTTGCTCAGTTGGTGACGCTGAATTCTGTGCCATTAAGGTAGGCGGCTCGGCGTTCACCTTATTTGTGACAAAACCACAGCCACCAAAGAGAACAGATGCAGTAGATAGAACTAACAGTTGCTTAAGTTTCATGACCATTGAAATCCTTAGGAATAAAGAATGTTTAGATGTCATGTTTTAATTAAGCCTGCTGAAAATTACAGCTTCACCACATCTGAATTACAGTTTTGTAATTTAAGTAGTCAGGTGCTGAATATACAATGCATAGTCTCAGACCCGACCTCGTTATACCAATTTCAACAATGTTTGCTACAGATAAAGGGTAAGGGAGGTAGGGGAAGCAGGAGAAGTAATTTGTTCCAGTCTTTAATGAAATTGGTATTACTTAGCCTTATAGCCAATAACATATTTTCCTGTCTGATCTATATAGCCCCATTGGTCGTTAATAAAAACGGCAGCTAACCCTTCCGAAAATCGTTCAGCCCACTCAAATTGCGGCTCTACTACCAGCTTACCCCCCAGATCGATGTAACCAATCTTGCCGTCAATCTCTACAGCAGCTAGCGCTAGCGCCTGCGGAGCAGCTTCGCTAACAGAAAAGCTTCCAGCCCTATCAAACTGCGGTTTGATAACTACCTTACCCGTTTTGTCGATATAACCACGCTTACCGTTAATTCTCACTGATGCTAATCCGTTAGAAAAGCTAAATGCTCCCGGCTCTTTAGTCGCAGTTTGTTCAACGTCAACTACATCAAACTGTGGAATGATAACTATCTTTCCTGTCTTATCAATATAGCCGTATTTGTTTCTAATACCGACCAGCGCCAACCCTTCAGAAAAGGGAGCAGCTTCATCAAACTGTGGTCTTATTACTACTTTTCCTGCTTTATCAATATAACCAAGTTTATCGTCAATTCTTACGATTGCTAAACCTTCTGAAAAACTTCCAGCACTATCAAACTGTGGCTTTATTACTACTTTGCCTAGTTTATCAATATAGCCAAGTTTATCGTCAATGCTAACGAGAGCCATACCCTCAGAATATCGTTTAGAATAATTAAGATGTGGTTTAACTATCACCTTGCCTGTCTTGTCAATGTAGCCGTATTTACCCCTGATTCCTACCCGCGCCAAACCTTCTGAAAAACTTTCAGCCTCATCAAACTTTGGCTCAACTACAACCGAACCACTTTTGTCAATATAGCCAAATTTATTACCGATGCCTACAGGTGCCAATCCGTCAGAAAAGTTTCCAGCACCGTTAAACTGAGGCTTAATAGCAAGCTTGCCCAGTCTGTCGATATAGCCAAACTTATAACCATTTTCATCGCGAATTCCAATAACTGCCATTCCTTGAGAGAAGCTTTCAGCTAAAACTACCTGTATTTCGTCTATCTTTTCTGCTTGAACAAGCGAACTACAGGGATCACTAACCTTAAGCTGTGCCAAAGCCTTTGAAAAAGTTAGATTAAAAATAGCGCTTAAGACTAAGCAATAAATTGCTGCTTTCATTGTTAAGTAGTTTTGGCTAAATTAATTTTGGTTGTCACACTCTACTTTATTCGATTGGGTAAGTGATGACGTTGAAAAAAGCGCCAAATTTACTGACTGCCATTGAGCAGTTGATTCGGGCCAGAACCCCCTCTCGGTCAGATGTGTCCCACACCTTTTAGCGTCACCAGTTCTACTTCATAAGCCTCCTGACAACTGGAAAAGCGAGAAATCTCAACCCGTGGGTTTTTCTGCTGCTTGACTTCTTGTAATGCATTGCAACTGTTATGGCGCAGCCAAAAGTTAATGCTATCAGGAACAGATAAAATCCAGCCAGAAGGGGCTAGAGAAGCTCTACTACCTGACCAAGGTACAGCGCGTCTCTACCCAACATTAATTTTTTGTGTTGGGTTGCACTGCGTTTAACCCAACCTACTAGCACGGCAAGCTTAAAATGTTGGGTTCAAAAACTTAAAAAACAAGAATTCAATCGTGACAGTAATTACTCTACCCAACAAATTAAACTAGACGCGCTACTACAATCCGTAATTAATCAATCGGACATGATATCGCTAGCTGGAAATTGCTTAGATTGCCAAAGGCTGTAACTACGACTCAATCCCAGATTAGCTAAAAATAAAATATGAGTCGTCGCCAGTTTCTCAACTTCCCCAGGCTTTTTTGGCTCTTGCTACGCCAAAGTAAAGCCGTCTTCCAGTACAGCCTTCGGGCAATCGGCTTGGTGTGGAACACCAGCCATACCCTGACAGTAATGCTTGCCATCTTGACTTTAGTTGCTGGCCTCCTCCCGGCTGTAGTTGCTGTAGTCGGCAAATTAATCGTCGATGGCGTAGTTAACGCCACTAATTCTGGCTTGCAAGCTGATCGCTGGACTGCTATCAGCTACGTGGGGCTGGAGGCAGTCGTAGTCATACTGCTAGCAGGCAGCCAGCGCGGACTTACAGTATGCCAATCTTTGCTGCGAGTACTTTTAGCTCAAAAAGTGAATGTCCTCATACTAGAAAAAGCGCTCACACTAGATCTTGTCCACTTCGAGGACTCAGAATTCTACGACTCGATGACGAGGGCGCGACGAGAGGCATCAAGTCGTCCCTTATCCCTGGTAAGCCGTACCTTCAGCTTGATCCAAAATATCCTCTCGCTGGTTACCTACGGCGGTCTGCTATTACAGCTTTCACTTTGGGCTGTAGTGGGACTCGCTTTTTCAGCCGTGCCTGCCTTCATCGCGGAGACCCGTTTTGCTTCTGAAGCCTTCCGTTTATTTCGCTGGCGAGCGCCAGAAACACGAGAGCAGAACTACCTGGAAACCCTGATTGCTAGGGAAGACTACGCAATGGAAGTTCAGCTGTACCAGCTCGGCTCCATGCTGCTAAAACGCTACCGTGACATCTTCCAGCAACTCTATAGTGAAGACCGCGACTTGACAATACGCCGGGGTTGGTGGGGCTACCTGCTGAGTTTGCTAAGTACCGGTGCCTTTTACTTCGCTTATGCCTGGATTGTCATCGAGGCGATTGGGGGACGAATTACCTTGGGAGACATGACCATGTACTTGATGGTGTTCCGGCAAGGACAGTCTACTTTCTCCTCAACCCTGACCTCAGTTGGAGGAATGTACGAGGACAACCTCTACTTGTCCAATCTCTACGAATTCCTAGAGCAAAAGGTTTCCAAGCCTATAGGCAGGGCTAGTTCTGGTTTAATCCCTGGTGATGGAGTTCGTTTCGAGAATGTTTCATTCACCTATCCGGGAACCCAAAAATTTGCCTTGCAGGGAATTTCGCTACACCTGAAACCAGGAGAAAAACTGGCGATTGTGGGTGAGAATGGCTCGGGAAAGACAACTCTAATTAAACTTTTGACAAGGATGTATACACCGGATGATGGGCGCATTCTGTTAGATGGTTTAGACCTGCGTGAATGGGATATAGAGGTTTTGCGCCGACGCATTGGGGTAATTTTCCAAAACTTTGTTCGCTACCAATTTACTGTGGGAGACAATGTAGGCGTGGGAGACGTGGAACAAATTAAAGATGTTGGACGCATTGAAATTGCATCAGTTAAGGGCATGGCTCGACCCTTCATTGAGTTAATGCCGCAGGGCTTTGGAACGCAGTTAGGTCGTTGGTTCAAAGGTGGAGTTGAACTTTCTGTGGGCCAATGGCAGAAGATTGCGCTTTCACGGGCTTTCATGCGAACTGGGGCAGATATCCTAGTGCTAGATGAACCAACGTCGGCGATGGATGCGGAGGCAGAGTACAACATCTTTAATCACTTTCGTGCCCTCACCCAAAATCAAATGGTGTTTTTAATTTCTCACCGCTTCTCTACTGTGCGTATGGCGAATAAAATCGCGGTACTAGAAGGTGGAGTTTTGGTGGAGATGGGAACTCACGAGGAGTTATTGAAGGCACAGGGGCGCTACGCACAGCTTTTCTCCATCCAGGCGGCGGGATACAAGTAGGGCTTCGGTGAGCGCGATCGCGCTCACCGAAGCTAGCTTTTATACTAGCGACCTAGGGAGGCTCCCGTATAACCAGTTGTTACCCAAACGATAGCTCTAGCTCCATCGCGAAAGGATTTATCAATCGATTCAGGCGATCGCTCTGTAGGCATGGGTACAGGCTTAAGAATAATTCCCCGACTACCAAACACAATCTCGCCAATGATGCGGGCGCGGCGCATATGGTAGTCCGAGGTAATCAAGTAAACGCTGTCTATTCCTTGAGCTTGCAATTCATCCGCCAGCGTGGTGAAGTTTGTCACGGTGTCCACAGCCCGGTAGTCCAAGTTGAGGCGGCTTAGGTCTATCCCAGTTTTAGCAAACACCCTTCGTGAATAATCTTTGGGGCTACCCCCAGAAACCCAGATGGGTAGATTTGGGTGCTGACGAGCCAATTGGGCAGCAAACTTCTCTCGCTCCGGTTCTCCACCTAAGACTAGTACAGCCTCCGGTTGCACAATATAGGTTTCAATCTGCCTGTAGCCTAGCCAAAACAAAACGGTCAGTAATGGCACCAGCCACGCAAACAACGCGACTCGAGAGCGCAAAGTTTTGGAAAAACTGCTTTGTCGTTTGCTGGAATAGATTCTCAAGAGCATTAATCGATCGAGATGGCGTTTTATGGACAACAGACAAGTGCGCTGTGGCGAACTTTCCTGTCTCAGCGTTGTCTCACCAGCATATGCGCTCTTGGTGAGTAATTAATTTTATTTGACATTAGCAGACAACGGGACTGGCCAGATTCGAACCGGCGACCTAGCGCTTAGGAGGCGCTCGCTCTATCCTGCTGAGCTACAGCCCCAACTGTAACGCCATCATAACAGTTGAAGCAGGCTTGTTACACATCTTGGTGGTGAGATAGCCAAGGCTCTTCCCAAGGGCCACCGCCTGTTTCTAAGCCACAGAGAGAACTGTGCGCCTCCAGGATAATTTTAGATTTGCCACCGCGCCGTTCTCGTAATTGCAGATGCAACTGACCCTGCATAGTGTCCCGACAACAGAAGATTAAGCCTTTTTCAGTAGGTGCGCGTAGAGGAGTACCAGGGAGATGCGTTGTCCCAGTCAACTCAATTTCATAATCTTGATTCTGGGCTTGCATCTGCCATCTGCCCCAAGGCATAATATTCCACTTTACTTTTGAGTTCCAAGGTACGAATTCATAGAACTTGCCCTGATAGTGCAGTCCGATCATCGCTACAGACTCCATCCACCACAGCACCCCCCTTCTGCCGCCGCCAGCGGTTAAGGCGACATCTAATTCACCCTCAAAGCTATTGCAGTTGAGCCAGAACCATTTTTGGGGAAAAGCCCCGCCCCAGTTTTTTTCGCTGTAGGCTGGAGCATTAGTGAATTCGTAGCGTTTTTCATTCCACTCAATCCAGCCTGTTGCCAGCCCGTGAGCCATCAATATCTGCCACCCGGGTTCAAAAATCTGTAGAGAAGATAACCATCCAGCTGTTGATTGCTGCGGTGCATCCTGGTTCCCCCAGCCGTACACAGGTTTAATTTCGTAGTGCCAACAAGCTGTGTGTTCGCTTCCAGGATCGTGAATGCTTCCCTGATTGCTAGTGGCTGTAGCCTGATAGCCTTCTTGAACATGATGCTCAAACTCAGGAGGGGAAAGGTACCTGGGTTTTGTGGGTAAATCTGTTTTGCCCCAATGACCAAATTCTAGGCGATCGCGGCTTGCCCAGAACTTGCCCACATCTGGGAAAGTTCGCCATAGATACTCATCGTCTGGGCCCAGGATTTGGGCTGCACCGCCGCTTTGAGGTTTGCCGCCGATAGGATCTTCAATCGAGTACATGAAGGCAAAGGTTTGACCGCTATCTGGCAAGGTGACGCGGTAGTACCAACCTTCAAAGAAGCGGCGACTGCTACCGTCCCAGTGATAACCACTATGAGGCGTTTGAAGAGTGTTGGGTTGATGGAGAAGACTTAACATGAAATCAATCAGCTGACTTTTTTCCAGTATGAGCTATTGTCTCAATCCTGATATCTTGCACCATTCTCAAGCTTGCCCCTCTCACCTGCCAGGGAATAAATTCCCTGTCTCATAGCCGAAGTCGGTTTTAACCGACTGAAATTATTATCTAGTAAACATTTAGTCCACAAAGCGAGGACTTTCGCTATCAGCCAGGGATTTGAATCCCTGGCTGGCGGTTGGTGAGACTGGTGCAAGATGTGAGAATCCCAATTGCCAGAAGCTCAAGGCACAAAAAACGTTCAGAAAGCGTGCGACTGGATGAATTAGACAAACATCAATAGTCTCGAAAAACATTTAGATTCAGTTTTATCAGTTGCTATTAGTCCTGATGATAAGATAATTACCAACAGCAGTAAGAAGAAAACTATCAAATTATGGAATATCCAAACTGGAAAATTGATTAACACTTTATTTGAGCATAATGCTGCTGTAAAGTCCGTCGTTTTTAGTCAATACGCGCAGACCCTGGCTAGCGGAAGTTGGGACAAAACCATCAAGATTTGGCGACAGAAGTAAGAAAAAATGACCTAATAAATCACTCAATTTGCAAGGAGAGGAATCTGTAGATACAAGAATCCCCGCCGCTTGAGGGCAGGGAGTGTCAAGATAGAATCAATTAGTTGATGCCTTTCTAATGAGCTACTGCCTTAATCCCCAGTGCCCTCATCCCCAGAACGCCCCTGGGGGAAAGTTCTGCTTGCGTTGTGGGACAAAGTTGCTGTTGGGCGATCGCTATCGTGCCATCAAGCCTATAGGTCAAGGTGGCTTTGGCAAAACCTTCTTAGCGGTGGATGAATACAAGCCATCCAAACCATATTGCGTAATTAAGCAATTTTTCCCTCAAGCCCAAGGCACGAATAGCGCTGAGAAAGCAGCGGAGTTATTTGAACAAGAAGCCGTGCGCCTCGATGATCTGGGCAAGCATCCTCAGATTCCGGAACTGTTGGCATATTTTACGCAAGATCGGCAGCAGTATTTGGTACAAGAATTCATCGACGGGAAAAATATCGCCCAAGAATTGGAAGATCGGGGGCGTTTCAGTGAAACCGATATCCGCGCTTTGCTAAATGATTTGCTGCAAGTGCTGCAATTTGTCCACGAACGACAAGTCATTCATCGAGATATCAAGCCAGCGAACATTATCCGTCGTGCTAATGGGCAGTTGGTGCTGGTGGATTTTGGGGCAGCTAAATATGCGGCGGGAACTGCCCTATTCAAAACCGGAACCAATATTGGTAGTCCAGAATATCTCCCGCCTGAACAAGGTAGAGGGAAAGCTGTTTTTGCCAGCGATTTATACAGTTTGGGAGTAACTTGCATCCATCTGCTGACAAATGTTTCTCCTTTTGAACTATTTGATATAAATGAGGATGTCTGGGTGTGGCGGCAGTATTTGGCAGATAATCCCGTCAGTGAAGAACTAAGTCGTCTCCTGGACAAGCTGATCGAAAATGCTATCAATCGGCGCTATCAATCAGTGGAAGAAGTTCTACTAAATTTAAATTCTGTAGAGACGGGAAATTTCACGTCTGTGCAACCAGCACCAGTACCACCTCACTATCCTCAACCAAGTTTTCCCGATCCACAACCTGCCACGACATCTCTAGGAGATAAATCCCCGCCAACGCCGCCGCCTCTTTCCCAGGCTTGGAGATGTGCCCACACCCTCACGGGGCATACAGACTGTGTCTATTCCGTTGCTTTTGATCCGCAACGCTTCGCGAACAGCTTAAATGGTGAGCTTTTAGCCAGCGGCGGTATGGACTACCTGACAATCAAGCTATGGGAACCAAGTAGCAGCAAGCTGATTGGCACCCTTTTTGGGCATTCCAACGAGGTTTGGTCGGTGGTTTTTAGCCCGGATGGTAATATTCTCGCCAGTGGTAGTGATGACAAAACTATCAAGCTGTGGTCTCCCTCAACTGGCAAACTAATTCGCATTCTCATCGGACATTCAGAGTCAGTTCTTTCAGTCGCTTTTAGCCCCGATGGTAAGATTCTTGCCAGTGGCAGCATTGACAACACTATCAAGCTGTGGGAGACCTCAACTGGCAAGGTGATTAGCACCCTAAAAGAGCATTCCAGGTCTGTTGTTTCCGTCACCTTTAGCCCGGATGGTGAAACTTTAGCTAGTGGCAGCGATGACAAGACGATTAAGCTGTGGCATCATGCCACTGGCAAGCTGATTAATACCCTCACCGGGCATTCCAAGTCTGTTGTTTCCGTCGCCTTTAGCCCGGATGGTGAAATTTTAGCTAGTGGCAGCGATGACAAGACGATTAAGCTATGGCATCCTGCCACTGGCAAGCTGATTAATACCCTAACGGGGCATTCAAAGTCGGTTTATGCCGTTGCCTTTGCCCCGCAACGCTCAGCGAACAGCCCGGATGATGAAATTTTAGCTAGTGGCAGCGATGACAAGACGATTAAGCTGTGGCATCCTGCCACTGGCAAGCTGATTGACACCCTCACGGGGCATTCAGGGCCAGTTTATACTGTCGCCTTTGCTCCGCAAAGCTTCGCCAACAGCCCAAATGGTAGGATTTTAGCCAGTGGCAGTATGGACAAGACGATCAAGATTTGGCGGTGTGATTGAGGGTTTCAGAACTTGTCACGAAAAGCTATTAGCTTCAACCCCACGAATTCATGGCGGAAGCAAGAAATTCTGATGCTTCGCTTTTTTGTTTTCGATAACTAAAATTAGAGGCACGGCAGTGCCGTACCCCTACGCGAACGCTAAGGCTCCCAATGACAGAATTACGTTAATGTGCGTAAGTTCTGCGAATGTTGCTCTACTTAGCTTCTGGGAGTGCGTATAGCTTCCGCTGGTTCTTGAGCTTGTTGTGGTTCAGGTGTCGAGGTTTGCAGGGTCACCTCGTCAACCGCAGTCCATTCGGTATGGAAGAACCCTGGCTTGTCAACACGCTCATAGGTATGGGCACCAAAGTAGTCACGTTGCGCTTGGGTCAGGTTTTGCGGCAAGCGATCGCGTCGGTAACTATCAAAGTAATCTAGTGATGCACTAAAAGCCGGTACTGGAATCCCCAGTTTCGCTGACTGCGCCAGCACTTCCCGCCATGCGTCCTGCCGATCCAAAATTGTCTGCTTAAATTCAGGAGCTAATAGCAGGTTGGGCAACGTCGGATTTTCCTTGAATGCGTGTTTAATCTTATTCAAGAACCCAGCGCGAATGATACAGCCGCCCTTCCAAATTCGGGAAATTTCACTCAGGTTTAGATCGTAGTGATAAGCCTGGGAAGCCGAACTCAGCAAAGCCATCCCTTGGGCGTAAGAGCAGATTTTTGAGCAATAAAGGGCATCCCGGATCTGGTTGATGAAGGTTTTGGCGTCTCCCTCATACTTGCCACTAGGACCAGTCAAAATCTTGGCAGCTTCTACCCGCTCTTTCTTAAAGGAAGACATGATCCGGGCATTAACCGCCGCCGTCATAGTTGGAATACAGATACCCAATTCCAAAGCACCTTGCACAGTCCAGCGTCCAGTTCCCTTTTGTCCCGCTGCATCCATAATCACATCAACTAGAGCCAGATTAGTTTCTGGATCGATGTACTTGAAAATATCTGCGGTAATTTCAATCAAATAGGAATTGAGTTCGTCGGTGTTATTCCATTCCGCAAAAACTTCGTGCAGCTGTTCGTGGTTCAGCCCTAAAGCATTGCTGAGCAAGTCGTAGGCTTCCGCAATTAGCTGCATATCGCCGTACTCAATGCCGTTGTGTACCATCTTGACGTAATGACCGGCACCACCAGGGCCAATGTAGGTAACACAGGCACCGTCATCCACCTGAGCGGCAATTTTTGTAAGTATTGGCTCCAGATACTCGTAAGAGCTTTTCGTGCCTCCTGGCATCAGGCTAGGGCCATTGAGCGCACCTTCTTCACCGCCGCTGACACCCATCCCAATAAATCTGAATCCATCTGGCTCTAATTCGCGGGTGCGGCGAGCAGTATCTTCATACAGGGAGTTACCACCGTCGATAATGATGTCTCCCTCATCCAGCAGCGGCTTCAGCTGGTTAATTACTGCATCCACAGGGGCACCCGCTTTCACCATAATTAAGATTTTGCGGGGGCGTTCCAGGGAATTGACAAAGTCTTCAATAGAATAGGCGGCTTTAACGTTCTTACCCTGCGCTCGTGTCGCCATAAATGCATCGGTTTTTTCTGGCGTGCGATTATAGACAGCTATGGGGAAACCGTTGCGCTCAACGTTCAGCGCCAGATTTTCTCCCATAACGGCTAAACCAATTACACCAAAGCTCTGCTGTGTCATAAGCTTCTTTGCTAACTCTGCAATTTAGGAAAGGTCGGTTTTCTTCAGGGTAGCCCGATCCCCTTATGTTGTCCTGGAAAAAGATGTTAAGACTCTGCCGAAGGGATAGTTGTCAGCAACGATACAAGCTAGGCAGGCTTGGTATACAAGCTTATTTTATGAGTGTCAGTGGTCAGTCGTAAGTGGCACCAGACAACTGACAGAGAACGTGACGATGAGACGTTCCGCCGGAACGTCTCTCTACAAAAGATTGGGCGGGTTGTTCAAAAAGGGGTATCTAACCCGCATTAGGTATTATCTGCTGATGCCATCATTCTCAATGGCTGTGTAGGCGTCGGGAGGGAGAAGTCCTAACCAGGGATCAGAACTGGGAGTCAAAAATAGTTGTGCATATACCCGCTCGTTTAAGGTATCCACATCCTTGGTACTACCTGCTTCGACAAACCATTTGTGAATTTGAGCGTGCAGCTGATACTCGTTGCGGACGGTGTCTACAGCAATAAGGCGCTCGAAGTTGGGTAAAACACGCAGCAGGGGGTCTTCACTACTCCCTTTGTTGATGGCATTGCCCGACACACCATAGACGTTGGGGTTTTTACTTCGCATCAGGGCTTGGGTGTTGGCATCAAGGCGGGCATCTGCGCTGTGCAGTTCGCCAATCTTCGCCCAGATAAAATCGTTTGTTGCTGCTGCTAGCGCCTGAGAGCGATCGCCTTGCGGCGCGCTAGCGCTATCGCTCGTATTGCTCAAGCTAGTATCAGGCGATATAGAGCTTAAAATCGGTCTCTCTACTGCCATCTTGCTGGTTGCTAGGGGAGCGGCTTCTGCTGCTGTAGGAGTATTACTTGCTTGCTGATTCTCAAGCGTTGGTAGTGGCAATGATATTCCCAGTTGGGATAAGTCTGCTGTCCAACCGATCTGAATTGCGGCAAGGCGATCACGGTGATACTGGCGTAGAAAATCCTCCCGCTCTTGACCAGTTAGCTTGGCATAATCCTTGACAGCTTTCTCAGATTGTGATATCTGACGCAAGAAAGCTTGAGGCCCATACAGTCCCGGCAAGGCGTCGATGGGTTGACCTTCAGCATTTAGGATGTAATGGATGCTGTTACCCGTGAGCGTGCG
>JAESFH010000158.1_pt1 | contig 48694 bp, 46 predicted proteins | sample 9269381 | NCBI WGS metagenome assembly JAESFH01 (sample SAMN14504062, study PRJNA617094) | algae metagenome | isolation source: Aphanothece sp. CMT-3BRIN-NPC111 and co-occurring heterotrophs from well... | place: USA: Clark Mountains Wilderness, California | collected 2010-04-18
TAGCCGAATTGACCTGCTGGTGCAGCTTTGCTGATGATCTTACCTGCCCGCATAATCGTGTTCCCCAGCAAATGAGACCTGTTGACCTGTCCTAGGTGCTGGTCGGCGCGAGAGTTCGAAGGAGCAAAGACACGACCTCCGCCTGCCGATGCGTTCCTGTCTTCTCAAAGATACGCTTGAGGTGAGTCTGCACTGTACTCAGGGAAACACCGAGCTGTTCTCCTGCCTCGCGGAGGTCCTGACCTTGCATTAGGAGCATTGCCAATCCCGCTTCGCGGTGTGTCAAGCCATAGAACCGAGCCAGTCTGTCGGGGAGGGCTTCGATCCGGCGCTCCGGATCGGTGATAAAAAGGACAGCAGCAGCAGAACTGCCTTCACTATCCAATTCGTGCCCCGACAGCGGACATGCCAGCACGGACAATGGTTTTCCGCCGGATGGCCTGGACAGTGCCATCACGCCCCCAGATGCGAAGGGTCGCCGGGTCGCCGCTGCAACGAGCCTGTGCAGTCTCTCGGCTTCTGCCGGATTGGACGCTGCAATGCCACCAGTGCTTAGCAGCAAGCCATCAAGGTGGCGAGCGATCTCCCGGGCAACCCGATTGGCGGCAATCACACGACCATCTGCGCCAAGCAAAATGACGCCGAACCCAACCCGGTCGATAGCATCGGAAAGGGCTTGGCGCTCTGCCTGCAGTTTCTCCACATGTGAAAGAACCTGAACAGCGCGCTGGAGATGTGGAACGAGAACTTGGATCAGACGAACATCGGTGTTGCCAAAGGAGCCGCTCCGCGCCTGTCGCATGAGGGCAACCCCCGTCATTGATGCTTTCGTCCTGCCGACGATGACATTGACCTCATGCAAGAGCCCTTCAGGGCGGTAGCAATCGGCGTAGACACCGGATCTCAGAAAGGTCTCATGATCGCACAGCTCGTGACTGAAAACCGGCTGCCCAACAGGTATCACACGGTTCTTGCCGAGATGGGGGTTTGTTTCTGGAGTGCTGTACTCTCGGTGGAAGAGCTCAAGTCTCTGTGGATCAATGCGCGAGATGAATGACTTGCCGAGTGCATGTTCCTGATGATCGAACACCGTCAACAGGACCGACGTCTGGCCGAGAAGGTCACCAATCTTGTCCAACGCCGTGGGCCAGAGGTCAGGCTGTAGGGCTGCCTCGTAAAGGGTGTCAATGGTACTGAGAAGCTGGTCATCACCAACGCTCATGCTCATCGCCTCCCGGCGCTCTACATCTGGCAAGTCTGGCTATATTCCTTCGATTGGCAACCTAGAGGTTGCTGAGACGTCCCTGAACGAGGATCTCGCCTAGTTGCTACAGCTTCATGCAAAGGCATAGCTTAGGAAAACTGTTTGCGTCCCCCGAACGGGGGAGGACAGACAAGAAGCCTGGGAGCATTGTTTAGGCCTGTCCTGAGTCGCGTTTACCTGCTTGCTGATTCATTCTTGGTCTGCCGGGGGCGGGACCATGGAGTCATTTTATCTCGATTTGATCCGTCCTTACACAGCGGATGCTCTTGGGTCTGCTGCCTGTGTGGCAACCCTGCTGACCTTTGCTCAGAAGCGGATGTGGCCGATGCGGATCTCGGCGATTGCCGCCAATCTGTTCTTCATCGGCTATGGGGCACTGGGTTTGCTCTACCCTGTCCTGTTTCTTCACCTCATCCTGCTGCCGCTCAACGTGGCGCGCCTTATCGAACTCGCCCGGTCGGACAGGGCGCATCGAATACCGGATGAGGAGTTGCCCAAGCTCATTCTTGTTTCCCCCACTCTAAAAAAAGTGAACAAGCCTCCCCTGTTCGGAGGAGGACAGAATCAGGTGATTGCAAGCAGCGTAAGTACCCGATCCGGAGTTTGCGATTTTCTCAGACCAGCCCCTCCGTGACCCAAGAATGAGTTTGTTCATGCGGAACAGGTCTTAGCGTTAGTAGAGTGCACGCCGGCTCTATTACCTGGAGCTGACGGGGTAGCCTCTCGGGATTGAGAGCAGTCCGAGTTGAGTTTGCGTGTCCTTCCATTGCGGTCGGCAGGCGCAAGGCCCTGCTGGCCGACACGACAGCTCCAGGGAGGAGCATGATGCGCCCAATCACCATCATACTCGCGGCCACCGCTTTTGTACTCACAGCCGCAGGACCGACTCTCGCAGGCTGTGGCGCTACTCAGATGGCTCAGGTCGGGGCCCCGAGTGGTGATCCTGAAAAGGACACCTTCGGCCTCTTGTGCGGGACCACCGACGTTGAGCAAACCGGCTCCGTCAGCAGGATGCCCCGCGGAGAGATCCTATCGGTCGGCGCCAGTACGGGTGAGACTGAGAAGGACACCCTCGGCTACCTGCAAGCCGCCAGTGCCCAATAGCACCAGCGCTTTGTTCGATCTCTGACCTCAGCCCCTCCTCCTACGGGGGCTGGACCTCCCCTGTCCCGGTTGAACACCGGGCAGGGGTCCTTTGCCTGCTGCCGAGGGCTGCCCCATGACAGGTGTGTCGCTTGCAACCTTCCTAGCTGGTGTTGGAGTGGGTCTCGCTGTCGCGGTGCCGATTGGACCCATGGGGATCCTGTGCATCCAGCGCACCCTCGCCTTTGGACTAGCAGCCGGACTGGCGACCGGCCTGGCGGCGGCGACCGTCCAGGTCACCTATGGTCTTGTCGCCGTGCTCGGCTTCGGTCCGACCACGACGATCCTTGTGACCGCTGGCGTGAACGTCCTCTCCGTTGCATCGGCAGCCCTCCTCTTCTGGTTTGCCTACCGGATCATGACCCGCGAGGTGGCCCTGAGCGGGTCCCCCTCAGGCGGTACTTTTCACCCTGCCCGTTCCTATCGGGACGCTTTGACGTTCGGTTTCGCCAACCCGCTCACGGTGGTTCTGTTCTTCGCAGCCTTCCCAGCCCTGACCTCCGCGGAGAACCTCTTGGAGGCGCCCCTCTTGGTCTCTGGCGTCTTCGCCGGCGTGGTGGGCTGGTATGTGGTCCTCAGCACCGCAGTGGCGCTGCTGCGCGAGCGGCTGTCCGAGTACGCTCTGAACCTGACCAACAAGGCCGCCGGCCTGTCCCTCGCGTTCTTAGGCGGCCTGATGCTCGCGAACGCTTTCCGGTAGACGACACGGCGCGGGGCGCAAGCCATGGCTTCACGTTGGCTCTCCTGCCTGAGCAGCATTCTGGCAATCTGGCCTGGCTCGATTCAGGCCCATGACATCTACTCACATCTGGTCGATCGCTTTGGTGCGAGTTGTTGCAACGAGATGGATTGCCAGCCCGCGCTCTACCGGATGACAGCTTATGGCGTGCAAATGCTGATTGCTGAACGCTGGATCGACATCCCGAATGACGTGATACATTACCAGGTATTGTCGGGAGATACTGGAAGAACATACGGGGGGCACTGGTGCGGTTCTGAGCTCCTCGACCTCAATGCCAGGACCACTGTCTACCTCACACGTTGTGCGATCTTGCCACCTCAAGCAGCCTCCGCAACGCACATTCTCGCTCAGTAAATATGCGCTGTTCCACACTGAGATCTTTAGATTCGGAGGATCGTTACGGCTCGGGACAACCGCCTCGGATGTGCTGCCGCTGACCCAGCTCGCTCTCATGCCTGAGATTGCGCCTGCAGAGATCGAGGCCGAGACCTGCACCCTACTGCGGGAGAAGTCTGGCGCATGCCCTGGCAGCAGGGACTATCACATGACGTTCGCCACGGCGGATGAGGAGCATCTCGAACGCTATAGGCTCACCCTGGTCAAGGAAGCGGCGCAACGGTTCGCGAATCGCCTCCGTACAGATCCCGAGATTTGAGCTCACACTTCATCTTTTCTGGCGCCCTGGGTTGGCACTTGGGACCCCGCCTCTTCTATCGATGGCGCCGATCCCAGCCTTCCGCGGCTCGATCCCGAAAAGGCCTTGCTCCAAAGTGCGTATGGAAGATTTCGGGGATGCTCGACTGCAAAGGCTGTGTTACTGTCGGTGTAAGTAATCACTGCCCGATCGCAATCGGAGCGGCGAGGCGGTCACTTGGGGCGCCATAGTCACGGAGGATCACTCCATGTCTGATGGTCAGTTGCTTGCGCTCACCGAGGAAATCTATGACGCGGCCGCCGGCGGAACACCCTGGGCTGCTGTGGGCAAGAGCCTGTCGAGGCTGGTTGGTGCAAGCAACGGCTGGCTAAGCGTCTCGGACCATCAGGGTGAGAGCGCCGAACTCCTCTATCGCGCCCACTACCCCGACAAGGAGATTGCCTCCTACCAGACCTACTACCGCTACGTCGACCTGTGGACCATCCGGACAGCAGCGGCCGCCTTGCGGTCTGACCCCAACACGCCGCCAAAGGCAAGAACTAATGGCTATCTGGTGCCTGATGCCGAGTACGTCCGGAGCGAGTTCTACGCGGATCTGGGGAGGCATGTCGGGTTGCGCTATGCGGTCGGGACTGTCGTACCGCTTGGGGCTGCCGGTCTCATGCCGGTGTGCTTTCACCGCGCTGACGGAGAGATGCCCTTCGAGCAAGCCGATGCACGTCTCCTCGACAGCCTTCTACCGCATCTGCGCCGTGCAATGCAGCTGCGGCATCGGCTCAGCCCAGGTCCATCCTCCACGTCGCCCAGTACCGCCGCTCTCAATGCACTCGCGACCGCTGTAGTGGTGGTCGACGCGGAGCTGAGGGTCATCGTAGCTAATGCAGCAGCCGAGGAAATCGCAGCGGCCGAACTCGGACTGCGGATCGTCCCGCAGAAGGTTGGCCCGGGTCCTCGTCACCGTGTTTTAGCGGCCCTGCACCAGGAGGACCAGAGGGGCCTGAGCGCCCTCGTGCGGGCCACAGCTCTGGGCGGCTCTCCCGGCGGGGGCTTGCGGGTGCGCGATGCATCCTGTGCGCCAGCCGTTGCTGCCCTTGTAAGCCCTTTGCCGCGGCGGCTGTCGGAAGGATCTAGAGGGCTGTCAGGACGCGTTCCGGGTCAGGCACTGATCCTGCTGCGAGATCTCAGTGCAGGAGTACGAGCACCTGATGCTAACCTGCTGCGACGGCTGTTTGGGCTCACGCCAGCGGAAGCAGAGGTGGCCTGTGCTCTATATGGCGGTGCCACCAAGAGTGCTGTGGCAGCCACGCGTGGGCTCAAAGAGTCGACCATTAAGAGCCAGGTCGACTCCATTCTCCTGAAAACCGGAACGGCCAATCTGCGCGACCTGGAACGTCTCCTCGCCAGCCTGCGATAGGAAGCTTGTTAACTGTACCGCCAAATCCTGATGATTCGTCGTCATGGCAGCCGCATTAGGTCCAGGAGCATCTCAGCCAGACGCGTGTTGTCATAGAGTTCTGGCATAAGCGAAATCGGATTGGAGTAGAGGCTGTCGCTGGCGGCGATCCCGTTCCAATCCAATCCTCTTACAGTTGGAGCCTTGGCTTTTTTGAAGGCTTCCAGGAACTCACGGGCAATGAGGCCGTGTCCGATGGCTGTCGGATGCAGCCGTCCAGGCTGAACACACCGCCCGCAGACATCTTCGCCCTGCGATCTACGGTGTAGTAGACCGTGTTCACCGTGCGTTCGAGTTTGCTGTTCAGCGCAATGAGTTCAGGCGGCAGCTCGTAGGGCGGGCTGCCCCGGTTGCGCTTGAAGGCCAAGCGCAGCAGCTGATTGCAGATGTCTACCAGGAAGTACTCAACCTTCGGGGCTTTCCTCGGCTTTGCCTTCCTATTGTACGTAGTGACAAGCCTCGAGATGATCCTGTTGTATCCCGCGTTGGTCGTGTCAATCTCGAGTGCTTCGTCGAACGTGATCGAGTTTCCGCTTCTGCGGGCGTAGTCGTGATCAAAGAGAAAATAGGTGTAGCGGTCAAAGTACGTGGCCGAATCCAGGACCTCGAACGGGTCGTCAGCCTCTCGGGAGTTGCCTACCCCTCGAGCAAGAGGGGCAATCGTGATGGCGGGCACCGTTCCGATGAACACTTTGCAGTCGGTCTTGCCCCGGCTAAGGATGTCGTGGACCTTATCAATGCGCAGCTCGTATTCTGCCTCGAAATGCTGCTCCGACCAGAGATTGTATTCGTTTCGCTCGTCCAAGGTCATGTCGAGCGGTGACTTCTTGGCATCGGCCGTCCTGAGCACGTCCATTCGCACGATCGTGCCAAGAGCATTGTTGGCGCCGAGCCAGAGGATGAGGTTCTCGACCCCCTTTCCGTCGACATGGTGGTGTTCCAGCCAGCGCAACTGGCTGAACTCGTCGAACTGCGGATCGCGAGACGGATTCAGCACTGCGTGGGCTGTTCGCTTAAAACGGCAGTTGGCAAATCGAAGAAGCCATCGTTGCCGTTCTTTGGCTCATCCCTGGCGATGCGGTCGAGGCACTTACGGGGCGTGACTATCCAGGCATCGGCAACTGTGAAGCCCGCTACGGAAACGTTCGGGTAGAACTGGCGCCTACCAGCCTGCGGGAGGGCAATGTTGCCTTGCCCGCGCTCATAGTGGTCCTCGATCTCGTCCAGATAGCGGTTGACCGAGGCGACGGCCAGCGGCCACTCAATCGGGCCGCGGATGTCGCTCCCGTACTGCCTCTGGAGGCTCCTCAGCAGGTTCTCAATGTTCAGGGGAAGACCGCCTGCACCCCAAAGAGGAATGGAGTATTCGTCCGTCCCTGGTACGAGCCCCATACATCTAGCGAGCAGCGTCGAATATGAGAGTTCCGTCCGGGCCGCGGCCAAAGACATAAACCCCTGCGAAATGCTGTCGCCTATCGTGAAAAGCTTCATGACCTGCCCCAGGTTCAGACAGACATCCTGCTTCGCAAGGAAACATTCGGCAAGCGACGTGACTTTCAGTGTGAAGGTAGAACTCCGTAACGCACGCAAAGCTCAGGCTCAGTCTCTCGCCCTGGCGGTAACGCGGACCTGCAGTGGTAAGCGAGGGCACTCCAGTAGCGAACTGCTCGAAGGTTCGCCCCTGAAGGTCGCCCCCAAAATACCTGTCTTCTTCAGTTAGTTAGGAGGCCAGGGTCGACCCAAGCGAGCCGGTCCGCCACTTTCAGCGGAAAGATCGCTCGCTACGCTCCTGTCCAAATGCGTCGCGTCGAGAAATGGCTCGACCGGCTAGACCCGTGCGACCCCGGCGGAATTGCTCATCGCACTCAGAGGCTTAGGCCGGTCTGACCTTCCCTTCTTTATTAGAAGAAGAGCTAGACTGGGTAGACCTCTTGGGCTCGAGACGCAGTGCTGAGCGGTGCTCGAACTCAGCGGATAGTTAGGCGATTCGGCCAAATCGCGACCCGCATCAGCAGGGCTGCTCTCGGCCGCGAGTAGTCGGTCTGGCCTGAGTTACAGCTAAAATCATTCTCGTTCTGCATACTGACCGCTGCCTGTAGCTGCGGTCGCTGCGCCCACCTTCCAAACAGACGGCGGTCCCAGGCAGCCTGCCCATCCTATGACCTTGCCAGGCCGGCTGATTCGGCCACCCTACGCATTACCGAACTTACTGATCCTCTGAAACTGAGAGCAGAGCTAAGGAGCTATAGGGAGGTTTTCGAAAAACGCACCCCGTTCGGTAATGCGTAAGGTCTGTCAGCTGTACCGCGTGCTGCCTCCCCACGTCGGACCTTCCAGTTCTGCCCGCAAGCATGCTTGCCCAGACGACAATGGGAGGCGTCGTGTTCATCCAGGAGATCGCAATAGGTCGGTTAGGTCGGGTGCAAGTGGCGGGCCGCCACAGGATTAGCCTAAGGACAGTGCCTTTTTCCAAGCACCTTGGGACCACTCCCGAGGTCTCTTGACTGTGCAAGGAGACCTCATTCCAGAAGACGGCGCTATTAACCCTTTCCGGAAAGCTCTAGCAGGGTGCGCACTTGGCGCATGAGGAGCCCTACATCCGACCCGAGTCCGATCATGCGAAAACCTTGTTCATGTCTTCGGCTGATGTCCTCCACTCCCGTTCCAATAACGCCTGAGGCAATACCCCGCTCGTCGGCCAACCGTTTCATGCGAAGAATATCCTCGGCGATGCCTGGCCCCTCCCAAACTGCGAGATGGCCGCGGCTCTGCGAAAGATCCGAAGGGCCAAAGAAGATGGCCTCGAGCCCACGCGCAGAAAGGATATCCTCAATAGCGTCAGAGGCATCCGCAGTCTCGATGACCGGGATAACCATCGTTTCTTCATTCGCGACCGCAACGTAGCTCTCGACAGCGAGGCCCCACCGTAGTGCGCGTTCGTGACCAAGCCCCCGCTTACCTGCGAGTGGGTACCGCGCATATGCGAAGGCCTCCTCAAGCTCTGCCCGGCTGCGGATGAGTGGCACCAACACCCCATGAGCGCCAAGATCGAGGGCACGCTTGATGGTGTCTACGGCCGCGGTGGGCACCCGCACGATCACGGATAAGTCGCTGCCCTTAGCTGCACGCAGATGGTCGACGACATCACGAAAGCTCAGGCTGCCGTGCTCCATATCAACGCAGATCCAATCCAGACCGAGCTCGGCGGCCGCTTCCGTAACGGTTGCGCTCTCAAGCGTGACCCATAACCCCAGGGTTGCCTGGTGCCCGGACTTAAGTTTCTGGCGAAGTGGGTTCGAAAATGCTTGCATTGTGGTCCTCCCGATCCCTCTACTTCAAGAGAATGTCAGGAAGAACAAGGGATATCCACGGGACATAGGTGATGAGCAACAGAGATATAATTAACGGGATATAAAAGGGCGCGACTGCGACAAGTGCCTTGTTGAGCGGGACATTCGCAACCTTTGCGACGGCGAAGAGCAGCATGCCGACCGGCGGCGTCAAAAGACCGATCATCAAATTCAGCACCATCATAATGCCGAAATGCACAGGATCTACCCCGGCGGCAACGGCGACTGGCAGCAGCATCGGCGTAAAGATGGTGATCGCCGCGTTGGTCTCCATGAACAAGCCGATGATCAGCAGAAAAACGTTGATCGCCAACAGCAGCATGGCCGGCGACATGTCGAGCCCCTCGACCAGCGTGACCAGCTGCTGCGGGATCTGAGTGAATACCAGCAGCCAACCGTACAAACCCGCTGCAGCCAGAATGATCATGATGCCTGCTGTTTCACGCATCGTCTCGCGGAGCACCTGAACAAATTGCGCAGGCGTGATCTCTCGATAGACTAGCATCGCAATAATCAGAGCGTAGACAGCAGCAATCGCGGCGGCTTCAGTCGGCGTGAAGACGCCGCTCATCATTCCACCGATAATGATTGCCGGTGTCACCAGCGGCGGCAATGCTCTGAAAAAGCTGCGGAAGAGCGCCGCAAAGCCTCCCCATCTTTCTGTTGGGAGCACCCGCCTATGCGCCTGCCACCAGACAAGCGCCATCATCATTGCGCCCATCAGCAATCCAGGCAGGATGCCGGCGATCAGAAGCGCCGTAGCTGAAACGTTGGCCACCACGGCATAGATGATCAGCGGAATGCTGGGCGGAATGATCGGACCGACCGTGGCGGAAGCGGCTGTGACACCGACAGAGAAATCGTCAGGATAATTGGCCTGCCGCATCGCGCGGATCTCGACTTGTCCAACACCGACGGCGTCCGCAACCGCGGAGCCAGACATGCCTGAAAAGATGATCGAAGCTGCGATGTTCACTTGGCCTAGACCGCCGCGCATGTGGCCAGTGAGCCGATGAGCGAAGTCGTAGATGCGATCCGTAATGCCGCCGGTATTCATGATCTTACCGGCGAGGATGAAGAACGGGATTGCGAGCAGCGGAAAGCTGTTTACCCCGTAGACCATCCGTTGAGCTAGGATCGTGTAGGGAATGCCATTGATACCGCGTTCAACCACTGTAACGATTAGCGAAGATAGGCCGAGTGCGAAGGCGGCCGGAATGCCGAGCGCAAAGAGCAGAAGCAGGCCACCAATAAACAAGGAAAGGATCATGGCGTAGCTCCCCGGGTGCGCTGGGCCATGCGCATCGCGCGGTCGTACATGTCGAGCAGAAGGAGGAAAGTCATGACTACGACGGACACGCCGACAGCGGCATAGATGTAGCCCATACGGAACCAATCCATTGTCGCGGTGTAGGTCTCCCAGGTCGCTCGCGTCAGCAGCCAGCAACCATATGCGACCGAGAGCAGAAACCAGCTGACCAGGAGATCGCCAAGCATAGCGACCACATCGGCACTGCGTCCGGAGACGTAATTGTCGATGATGTCGACTCGAATGTGCTCGCGCGCCAACAGGACGACGACACCACCGAGATAGGTGGTCAACACGCACATCAAGCGCGCCAGCTCCTCAGTCCATTGCAGCGGGGCATTCAGGACATACCTGAAGAACACCTGCATGATCGAAGAAGAGATCATGATAAGAAATGCGGAGACTGCCAGGATTTCGAATAGGTAATAGATCTTGCGACGAATGCCTTGGACATGATCCATGACGCGCTCCGCTAGCTCCTATCTAGGCCCAGCGGCGGCGAGACTACCCGCCGCCGCTGGGAGCGATCACTTGAGGTACTTAGCGACAGCCTGGGTCACGCTCGGCGCCCAAGCCTTCGAGAGCTCCTCGATTGCTGGCTTCGCCTTGGCAATAAATGGCGCGCGATCGACCTTTACGATCGTCATCTTGTTCTTCTCGGCAAGCGCGTTGCAAACGCTGTCGATTTGCTGCTTGGTGACCTCGTCGCCATGTTTGGCAGCGTCAACCGCGGAGCTGACCACCGCTTCACGCAGCTCCGGGGTGAGCCCGTTGAGGAAGTTCGAGCTGATCGACCAGTGCCAGACCGCCGGTACGTGGGCAGTGTACATCAGGTGCGACTGCACCTCATAGAGCTTGGCCTGGTTGACGTTGAAGCAGGGGTTCTCTTGTGCCTCAATCACACCCATCTGGAGACCACTGAAGACCTCCGGCCACGCCACGGGTGTCGGGCGGGCGCCAAGTTCTGTCCAGACTCGGACCCAGGAGGGTATCTCGGGAACGCGCAGCTTCAGACCCTTGAGATCGTCAGGCGTGCGGATAGCCTTTTTCGCGGAAAGATGCCGGTCACCGCGGCGGAAGAAGGCAACGACATCGATCTTCGCCTTATCCTTGATTACTTTCTTGCCTTCGGCTCCCGCGGATCCAGCCCAGAACTCGAAAACCTCCTCCGGCCCTGGGAACACAAAGGGCACAACAGTTGCCGCATAGGCAGGGGCAACGACGTTCGGCAGCGTGTCGCCAAAAAGCGTCATCTGCACTTCATTAACAGTGAGCTGCTCGAGATTGTCGCGTTCGCCACCAAGCACGGCGGAGTGGAAGATTTTTACGTTAACCTGGCCCTTGCTGCGCTCCTTAACCAGCTGGACAAACTTGTCGACAGCCTGGAACTCCGGTCCGGGTGGCGAGGTATGCAGTGCAAAGCCGATGTCGACGGCACGCGCGCCTGTCGCGCCAAACAGGACTCCAAGCGCCATCGCAGACGCTGCAAACTTCATCTTCAACATGTCATCATCCTCCCTTATTTGGAACCTTGTCATGTCCGCATCGGCGACCGCTGCGCTATGTTCTCGCAGCGGCCGCCGCGGCGTCCTTTACGCTCAATCCAGGTCGCAGCCCGAGCGCGCGAGCGGCTTCGCTGACTGCGCTGAGCACCCCGTTGAACCAGCTGTCCTCGGCATCGCCGATGCGGGCGCTATCATGCGAAACAGTGGCGCTTGCAATGCCTTGCCCATCGAGCATGGCGAGCGCGGCACGCCCCGCGTCTAACTTGCCACCACCTGCGTCGTTGAAGACGACGAGCTGCGGCGGATATACGCTTGCAAAGGCACCCGAGATCAGGCCACCATGAGACCCGCAGACGATAATGCTGCCAGCGTCCTCCGGACCGATCATCGAGATCGAGTCCATCAGCACGACCCGGCGGCCTTGAATCTGCGTGAGAGTTTGGTTTCTCATCAGTGCGCTCCGAAGATGCGGCGGACTGCCTGTTGGACCGGCTCGCCAATCTCAAAGCCCGCCTGTTCCCCGAGCTGATTGAGGGCGGAAATCACGCCAAAATTCCACGTTTCAGCAGCGTTCCCGATCAGTGCGGTGTTATGCGAGACTGTACCAGCGATGATGCCACGCTGGTCGAGATAAGGCAGCGCCGCCGTACCGGCCTCATCCTTGCCGATACCGGCATCGTTGAAGAACACGGCCGTGATTGGTGCCCGGCCGGCATATTCGCCAGAGCTGATCCCACCATGGGAGCCGGTCATGACGACTGCCCTGGCATCCTCTGGCTTCACATGCGCAATTGTATCCACGGTGAGCACCGTGTGGTCGCCGACCGTTTCGACAACCTCCCGCATCATAACAAAGTTGGGGGTCGCGACGCTCATGGCGCGCCCTCCTGCCCAAGCCCTGACATCTCGGCCATCAACAGCGCGAGCGAGGAGTTGTCGAGATCGGCGCGCCCAGTGTTCGACAGTACCCCATAGAGCTGCTGGATCAGCGCCGTGGCGGGCAGTGCCGTACCCGTCGCGCTGCCATTTTCGAGTGCGAGCTTGAGGTCCTTGCGCTGCAGCGTGACACGGAAACCGGCGGCGTAGTTGCCGTCGAGGACACGTTGGCCGTGCAGATCGAGCGCCTTGCTTTGGGCGAAGCCGCCGAGCAGCGCCGCACGGATCTTCGACGGGTCTACACCGTTCTTTCGCGCGAGCGTCATTGCCTCGGCTACGGCCTGAATGTTGATTGCAACCGCCACCTGGTTGCAAACCTTGCAGACCTGCCCGGCCCCAGCGCTGCCGATATGGCTGATGGTCTTACCCATTGCCTCTAGGATCAGACGGCAGCGCTCCAGCACGTCGGCTTCACCGCCGATCATGATGGAGAGCGTTGCATTCTCAGCCCCCTGATAACCGCCGCTTACGGGGGCATCGAGCATGGCGACGCCCTTCGCGGCGAGCGTGACTGCCATCGCCTTAGTTGCTGTCGGCGAGATCGAACTCATGTCGATCAGAACACTGTCTGGACGCATGGTACTAGCGAGACCGCCTTCGCCGAGCACGACTGCTTCCACGTCCGGCGTGTCGGGTAGCATGGTGATGACGGCATCTGCCGCCGCGGCAGCGGCGATCGAGCCGGCATCGCGGGCGCCGGCCGCGACGAGCTCGGTCACTGCCTGACTGTTGAGATCGTGGACAAGGAGATCGAAGCCGGCCTTGCGGAGGTTGAGCGCCATGCGCCGGCCCATCACACCCAGGCCAATGAAGCCGATGGTTGCCGATCCGGGAGCGAGTACGGTCACGAGCTACTCCTTAATGCGTTTTGCAGTGCAACCCGCCATCGACGCACAGATCGATGCCGGTGATGTATTTGGACTCGTCTGAAGCTAGGAACAGCGCGGCGTAGGCGATATCCCAGCCCTCACCCATACGCTTCATCGGCGTAACCTCGGCGCGCTTGCGCTGCATCTCGGTGAAGTCACTATAGTGATCCTTCATCGCTTCGTAGATGTGCGGAGTGTCCATTAACCCGGGCAGAACCGTGTTTGCCCGTATACCTTTATCGGCATATTGAAGAGCAATCGCGCGGGTAAAGTGGTTCACCGCTGCTTTTGAGGCATAGTAAGAGATGTAGTTGAAGTGCATCCAGCGAATCGAGGCTAGTGATGAGATGTTGACGATCGCGCCGCTGCCCTGCGCCTCCATGATCGGCAGGACGCATTTGCAGGTGAAGAACATCGACTTCAGGTTGACGTCCATAACCTTGTCCCACTGCTCCTCAGTGGTTTCGACCGGACCGCCCTCAATGTTCATGCCGACGTTATTATGCAGTACATCGACGCGGCCCCAGCGGTCCTTCACCTCGGATACAACCTGCCGGATACGCTCGAGGTTTGTGACGTCGGCTTGAAGAGCGATCGCTGCGCCTCCTTCATTCTCGATGATCTCGCGCGTGCGTTCAGCGGCGTCGAGATTGACGTCAACGCACGCGACCTTCGCGCCCTCTCTGCCGTAGAGAACGGCTGACGCCTTGCCATTCCCCCAACCCTCTCCGACGGATCCAGCGCCGAATACCAACGCAATTTTTTTTTGTAGGCGGTTCGCCATGGTCTCTCAGTCTCCAAGGAATGGGAAGGAGTGATCACTTCAGATGCCGCTCGAATGCTTCGACGGCCCGGTGTAGCTCAGGCATCTCGCGAGCCGCGGCCGCAAGTGGAATTCCGGATCGGGCCGCCTCCCAGGCTGCACGTAGGGCGCGTGTGCCGGCGGCGATGCCGTCAGGATGGCCAACGATGCCACCGCCGCAGGCGTGGATGAGATCAGTCGTCTTCAGCGCCGCATAGGTGTCGTGCACCTGCAGCACTGTCTGTGCGCTCGACAGAACCGGCATGATGCGCGGATCTCCCTCGTGCAGCGACGTCAGGCAGGCACGAGCGGAAGCCAGCACGGATTCGTCACTTTCAGCGAACTTGTTGCGCAAACCATTGACGTGAATGTGGTCCGCGCCCGCAAGGCGGTGCAGCTTCTGATAGACGCGGTAGTCGAAACCCATCATCGGCGCGCGCGAGAACAGCGCCCAGCCATTGCGGTGTCCGTGGATGAAGAGCGGAAATTCCCGCCGTAGGGCCAGAACCGCTGGCGTACCGACCCAGTTGAGGCTGAGCATAGCGCAGTCGCCGCCTGCCTTCAGGATCGCCTCCGCACCGCGCCGCATCTTTTCGAGGTCGCCGGTGATGTTAAAGGCATACATGATGCACTTGCCAGTCGCGTCAGCATGGCGATCGATCACCTCCATCACGGCCGAGATCCGGGCTTCAAGTGGTGCGTAGAGCGGGTCGGCCGACAGCTCATCGTCTTTAATGAAGTCGATTGAGCCCTCTGCGAAAGAGGCGACTACCGCTGCCGTCTCCTCGGGCAGCAGCCCGATGCTCGGCTTTACGATGGTGCCGATGGCGGGTAACCCGTCGAGTTGCAGTCGCTCGCGTGTCCCCGAAATGCCGAAACGCGGTCCTGGAAAGGCAGCAATGAACTCATCTGGAAGGTCGACATCAAGCAGTCGGATTCCGGAAAGTTCACTGAGTTCACCAAGATTGCCGCAGACCGTCGCCATGAGAGTCTGCAGATCTGGGCCGACGTTTGCGTAGGGCCAGGCGATTTCGATGAGTGCTTGGGTATAGCGCCCCCGCGACGGAGTCTGAGCTCCCGGTAGACTCGGCACCGGCGTCTCGGCAAGCCGCTCAATCCGCTCAACACGTGCCGCGGCGCGGCGGCTGACCTCGTCGGTCTCCATGGTGAGCTTCATAAAAGTGCCTGTCGACTGCTCGCCGGCAATCGCGGCGGCTGCGCGTTCGACCGGCAGCGGGGTCTCGATCAAGTAGCGGGCGCGGATCTCAACCATTGTAGGAGGTATGATCTTTCTAAACGAGGCTTGTCACTTATTCAGGGCTCCATGACGTCACCGCCACTCACCACCAAGGTGTGCCCGGTGATAAATGCTGCCCTATCTGACAGGAGGAAGGCCACCGCCTCCCCGATCTCTGTGGGTTGCCCAAAGCGTTTGAGCGGAATCGCAGCACGGCGCGCGGGCAGCAGATTCTGGTCAAGTCCGCCTATCATGTCCGTTTCAGTGAGACCCGGCGCCACAGCGTTCACGCGTATGTCCGGTGCCAGCGCCTCGGCATAGCAGCGCATCATCGCGACGACTCCTGCCTTCGCCGCCGCATAGTCGATCTGGCGCGCTCGGGGTCGGAAGGCGGCAATCGAACTCAGGCAAACAATACTACCGCCCCCCTGGGCCATCATATCGTTCTTGACCTGCTGGATGCCGTTGAAGACGCCTTCAAGATTGACGCGAAGTGTCTCTCGAAAGATCTCGAGCGTCAGTTCGCTGTGCCCGATTGCCTTCGTGATGCCAGCATTCGCAACGAAGAGCGTGATCGGACCTAACCTCTCGCGCACAGCGTTCACGGTTACGGTAAAGGCGCTCTCATCGCCGACATCGGCTTGGAAAAGCTCGCAAATGCCGCCTGCTGCCTCGACCATTGCCTTCGTCTCGGCGGCAGCCTGGTGGTTGCTGGCGTAGTTGAGCGCAATCTGCGCGCCGCCCGCCGCAAGGCGCAGACAGCAAGCGCGACCGATGCCCCTCGCCCCACCCGTCACGAGTGCGACGCGGCCGGAGAATTCCGGCGCGAAATCCGACATGCGTTTCCACCCGTTGCGAACCGCAGTTTCTAGCGATCCGTCTTTCGTTGGAAGGTATGATGTCTTGCCTGAATATGGGTGTCAAGCTAATGCTTCTTCAGCGGTGGACTTGGAGCCGTTAGCGCAAGGACGGATTTTGGAATGAACCTTTCGAGCAGAGCGAGCGGAAGGGGACGCAAGCCACCAAGTCGGCTCGAACTCGTGCTGGACCACATCAAGCAACGGATCGCGGAAGGTAGTTTGCGACCGGGCGACCAGTTGCCACCCGAGAACGAACTCGCGCGAGAACTGGGCCTCAGCCGAACGCCTGTCCGAGAGGCGGTCAAGGTACTGGCCGCGACCGGAATCCTTGTCGTTCGACACGGGCACGGCACCTTCGTCAGCGATGGCGCACAGGCCTCGCTCGGCCAACTACTGCTGTTTGAGATTTATCTGAAGGATTCAACGCCCCAAAAGTTGATGGAAGTCCGACGCATTTTCGAGCGCAGCTGCGCCGAACTCGCTGCCCACCGCCGTACCGAGGAGGATCTCGCGGAGATGCGCGCCTGCATCGAGCGCCTCCGCCCCCTGGTGGCCGCCGACCCGCCGGACCTCGACGCGACCTTGGAGGCTGATCTCGCCTTCCACCGTGCAATTTATAAGGCCGCCAAGAACGAACTTGTAGCTACTCTTGCGAATTTCGTTCTGAACATGATTTCGGATTGGCTGCGCCGCTCACATGCCAGTGGCGGCCTCAATGATACTTTGCGCCTGCACGAGATCATGTACACGATGATCGCAAATAGGAATTCAGGTGGCGCACGCGAGTGCTACGGCGCAGACGAGAACATGGAGCACTTCCGCCATATGTTGGAGCAGCTTAAGCAGCAGGAGATTGCGGAGAAGACTCCATGAGCGGGCCGGTTATCAGCTTTTATGGCGACGATTTTACTGGCGCCGCGGAAAACCTCGCACAATTTCATGCTCACGGCTTGCGGAGCCGACTCTACTTTGAGCCAGCGGATCCCAACCGTGTGCTGGCAGAGGCTGTAGATCTAGATGTCGTTGGGATCGCCGGTGTTGCCCGCTCCTGCGCGCCGGGCGAGATGCGCCCGCTGCTGCGCAATGCGTTCACCCTGTTTGGTCGCCTCGGAACTCGGCTCAACCAATATAAGATCTGCTCGACCTTTGACTCCTCGCCCAATGTTGGAAACTTTGCAGTGGCAGTAGAGGAAGCCCTGCGTATTTGGCCTGATGCCTTACTGCCAGTCCTACCTGCAACGCCTGACTTCGGCCGCTACACTGCCTTTGCAAATCATTTCTCTCGCCATCGCGGCGAAATCCTGCGCCTCGACCGCAACCCTGCCCTCGTTGCCCATCCCTCAACGCCTATGCACGAAGCAGATCTGCGGCTACATCTCAACCGGCTTGGACTGCCTTCAGTGACAGCGGTTATGCTCCCGGAGCTTGCTACTGCGCCTGAAGCACTTGCCAGGCTCATCGCAGAGCGGGGGGAGGCTACGACGCCGGTCGTACTCGATGCAGTCGACAACGAACAGCTCAGGCGTATCTGTTCAGCAATCTGGCATCTGGCTCAGCACCGTGAATTGCTTTGCCTCGCCGCTCAGGGCCTTCCACAGGGCATCGGCGGCCTCATCGCCAACAAACTCAAGCGCGGCTCGAACTTGAGCATCGCTAGAGCCGAGGAACCTGGCCTCGTGCTCTCCGGAAGCTGTTCACCCCAGACAGCGATCCAGCTAGAAGCCGCAGAGGCAGCGGGCTGGACACTAATCCGGCTGCCGGTTGAGGAACTTGCCTGTCCAGAAGCAGCAGAGCGAACTGTTGCAACGACTGCTGAGCAAATGCTTCAGGCACTTAGTGACAGACGTTCAACAGCAATTTACACTGCCCGAGGCAGTGCGACCCAAGATTTCGAGGCCGAACGGGCACAGGCAGTCGGCGACGCGCTATCGAAACTCTTCCGGGTGGCCGTCCGCGGCACCGGACAGCGTCGTGTTATCTTTGCTGGTGGTGATACCTCAAGCTTTGCGATGCGTGCAACCGGCGCCTACGCCCTGGAGATTGCAGGCTCGACCGGCCGGCAGGCGAGCCACGTGTGCCGGCTTCTAGCCGAGGGCGAACTGAACGGTGCCGAGGTCATTCTTAAGGGCGGCCAAGCAGGAAGCGACGAATTCTTTCTGAATCCACTTTTGTAAGCCGAAATGGGTACGGACCCATACAAAGCGAGTCAGAACTATTATCAATTTTTGATGCTGGGGACATCAATCGAGCATGAGCTGTGGCAGCCAGAGGACGGTTTGTGGGAAGATGGTGATCAAAACTAGAACAACGACACCAGCATAGAAGAAAGGCATTACCTCTCTAACCTCCTCCTCAAGCTTGACGCCAGCGAAGTTGGCGCAGATGTAAAGCAGAATACCTACTGGGGGGGTTAGCAGGCCGAGGCAGAGGTTGAACACCATTACCAAGCCAAAATGGACGAGATCGATCCCAACAGCGCTCACCACCGGCACCAATACTGGAATGAGGATTAGCATTGCCGGCAGAGGCTCCATGAAGATGCCGATTACGAGCAACAGCACGTTGATCAGCATCAGGATTACCACTGGACTGTCCGACAATGAGCCAATCCAGGCAGCGAGTTCACGTGGTAGCCCGGAAACTGCGAGAAGCCAGCCAAACCCGCTTGATAGAGCAATAACGAACATAACGAGTGCAGTATCAAGAGCCGTCTGCACCAGAATTGGCCATAAATCTTTCACTCGAAGCTCGCGGTATACGAAGAAGCCGACAAGCATTGAATAGAGCACTGCTACTGTTGCGCTCTCGGTAATGGTGACCACCCCGCCCACAACTCCGACCAAGATTATCACTGGTGTCATCAGCGCCCACAGTGCTGGAATTGCGAGCCGCGGAATCTTGCGCAGAGGCACTCGGTCGGAGGTCGGATAGTTGCGTCGGACAGAAATGATGTAGGCCATGATCATTAGTGCGCCGCTAAGTAATAGGCCCGGAATCACCCCGCCAAGAAAAAGTGCGATGATCGACACGCCTTTACCAGCAGATAAACCATATATGACGAGGGGAATCGAGGGTGGAATGATTGGGCCGTTAACACATGCCGCAGCCATCAATGCTGCGCTGAACCCCCCACTATAGCCCTGCCGCTTCATAGCGGGAATCAGTACCTTGCCGAGCGCCGATGCATCAGCAGCAGCCGAGCCCGACAGTCCAGAGAAGATTGTTGCCGCTAGAACAGACGTGAGCGCGAGGCCGCCTCGGAAGCGGCCTACTATGGCGACGGCTAGGCCGATGATCTGACTGGTGATCCCGCCAGAATTCATCAGATTGCCAGCTAGGATGAAGAACGGCACTGCTAATAGCGCGTAAGAATCCACGCCAACCAAGGTGCGCTGCGCCAACAGTGACATCGGCATCGTGCCGTGTGCAAGGATGGCGAGCAGCGCCGCAAGGCCCATCGCGAAGCCAATCGGGATTCCGAGCAGCACGAGCGCGAAGAAACCGCCGATCAGGACCGTGCTCATGGAGGCCTCAAAACTCTAGCTCGCCAGCGTGCCCGGTCGGCACGCGCTTCGATGGATCGACAATTTTTTCTATAAAGTACAGGATCATTAGGGCGCATGAGACCGGCGCAGCAAAATAGTAGACCGCTGGCGTAATATCGAGCGCCCCATAGGTCTGTGGTATTACGTCAATGCTGAGCTTAAGTCCGTAGATAAATAAAGTAACGATGAAAATTAGATTGCATATCTCGATGAACCAGAAGGCTAGTCCCGAGAAACGCTGCGGAAGCATGTTGACGAACATATCAACGCCGATATGAAGCTTCTCGCGGTAGAGTACAGCCGAGCCTAGGAACACCGTCCACACGAACAGCATGTTCGAGACCTGCTCGGTCCAAGCGATCGGGGCGTTGATTACGTAGCGCCACCAAACTGCAGCAAGTGTGATTAGCACGATTATTGCCATGATAGAGCCGAGGATCGCTTTGACGATCCTCGTGCTCACCTCGGCTACGACCCCGATCATTGGTAGAACTCCGCAGGGAGTAGGGTAAACAGCCCCTTGGATCAGGGGATCTGGCTGACTCTCAGGTGACTTGACGGATGCGGTCAACCCAGCGCTGCCCGGCTGGAAACTCCTTGCTAATGTCCTTCACGGCCGCAGCGAATGCGCTCTTGTCAACTTCGGAAATGACGATCTTCTTCGCCTTGATCTGCTCAAGAATCCGGCGGTCATCCTCCTCCACCTTCGGCCGGAACTCGGCCTCCATATCGCGCGAGGCTTGGTCAACGGCGGCTCGAAGCTCTGGCGGCAGCTTCTGGTACGTCGCTTCACCCATAACGAGGCAGTTATCCTGCATCATATGCTCGGTGAGCGATAGATGCGTGTTCACTTCGAGGATGCCCGCATTGTAAGTGAGCGCGATCGGGTTCTCTTGTCCATCGATGATCCTCGATTTAAGTGCTTGGAAGACCTCTGGGAATGGCAGCGGAGTTGGCGAGGCGCCCATGAGCTCGAACGTGCGCCGCCACAGAGCGGTTTCGGGCACTCGGATCTTCAAGCCTTTCAGATCGGCCGGAGTCTTTACAACCTTATTGCACGAAAGCTGGCGCGGCATACGCGGGATCGCAGCGATCGTTCGTAGCTTCGCCTCCTTTCCGATTGCCTCCGTATACTCGACGCGAACTGCATCCCACACGCGGTTCTTGTGCGGCACGTCTTTAAACAAGTACGGGTGCGTCCAGACTTCAGCTGGTCGGTACCAGCCTGCCAGAATGCCTTGACCAGGGGTTGCCATTTGCACGGCGCCTTGCAGAATGCCCTCGATGTGCTCACGCTCACCACCGAGAGACGCAGCGTGATGATTGGTCTGTTTGATCTGGCCCTTCGACAACTCGCCTACTCGCTTGGCGAAGAAGTCGATCGATTGGGCAATGACGTCGCTCTCCGGCACCGCGGTCGCACCGATCCAGTTGACCGTCTGCGCACGTAGTACCGCCGGCATACCAATTAGCGCGCCGCTGGCGGCGACACCACCTACAAAGACACGGCGGGTTATTTTTGCTTTAACGGGCATACGTCTCCTCCTATCGCTTATTGAAAATATGCCCCAGTGGTCTGGAGTCTCGCATTTTGGGCCATTCAGAGATTGGATTGTCCGAAGATCGCCTCCATTTCGCGCCGAGTCCTAATCGCGATGTCATTCTCGTCCACGTTAACATCGCTCCACTTCAGGCGCTGGCCCTCCTCAATGTCGTGCTTAAGCTTCACATTGTGCGCAACGCCGAGGGGGAGATAGCCGCTTTTTAGTGAAGCTTCGGCTGGCGTCTGCTTTCCCCAGACGCAGAAGCCACCCTCTCCGTCCAGCATCTCGCCGGCTTTGAGCTTGCGTTTTGCAGTCGCAACAACGTCAGAGTTGAAACAGATTGGTGCTCCGGTCGGCTCCCTACGGAGTGCCGCTGAGGCAACAGAGAGGCCAAGTTCAAGACCGATCATATGGATCGGACGGTAAAGCGCTGCGTAGCGTCCGCTCCTGTCGGGGAGCATGGAATATTCCCGGAAGCAGCGTCTGCTGTACTCGTTGTCCTCCGCGGCCTCAAAGACGACGTAAGTACCCATGACAAGGTTGTTGGGGACGTCCGTGCCGTCTCGGTAGACAGAGGACGTAACCTCTGTGACACCAGCCTTTTCGAGTACGCCGCCCTCGCTACTTGGTTTGCAAATCTCCGCCACCTCGAAGCGGGTAGCCGGCGGGAACGACAATCCTTCGCTCTGGGAATGAAGACCTGTGGCATTGCAGATCGCCGTCATCTCAATTCCCGACTTCGTTCCATCGACGAAGGAATTGAACATCTTTGGATTGATAGAGCCTCGATCCTCCTCACGGATGTTCATATACTGGTTGAGGATGTCCCAAACGGTGTCCGGTGTAGACTGGTGGTAAGTGGGATGATACCGGGTGCCCTTCCCGGCTGCGACGATGCGGAATCCGCAAGCTCTCGCCCAGTCTACGTGGTCGCAGACGAGCGCCGGCTGGTCCCCCCAAGCGAGCGAATAAACGACCCCTGCCTCTTTCGCCCGTTTTGCCAAAAGCGGCCCGGCGAGTGCATCGGCCTCCACATTGACCATGACGGTGTGCTTGCCATTTTCAACCGCCTTGGTGGCAAGTCGAATGCCTGTTCTTGGATCGCCAGTTGCCTCGACAATAACCTCAATGCCTGGGTGGGCAATCATCGATTCGGCATTATCTGTGATGAAAGTCTTGCCGGTTTTAACTGCGTCATCGAGAGAGGTCGCAGCATATTGCCCATCCGGCCAAGACGCCATTTTAAGCTGAGAGCGAGCACGAGGAATATTCAAATCCGCTACTGCCACCACGTGCATGCCGTCGGTGGTACGAGCTTGGGCCAGAAACATAGTTCCAAACTTGCCTGCCCCAACCACTCCTACTGTGACGGGACGGCCCTGTGCTTGACGGTCCAATAACATCCTATGCAAGTTCAAGTCTTTGCCCTCATTATTGTGCGTTTCGCCTAGGCTGATCGGAGCACAATGATCTTGCCTGTGCAAGTGGCCTGACTGGCCTCACTTGAACCCGGAAGGCTGAGAGCATCACCTGGGTCGGCCGCCTGGAGATGCCCGGAGGGCAATATGCTGACGACGAGCGGCGCCATCGTGAACGAAACCATCGCTCGGCCCTACCTCGCCAGCACGTTGGCCTGAGGATCATGCCGGCTTCAGCAGCAGTTCTGTCCAAACACCTCAGCTCGTAAGATCCCACGTAGCATTTACGAGCATGCCCGAGAGCTCGCCCGCTCGCTGCCCCCGTGTTTGAACGTTCACGTCAGGGCCGCAAGCGCACCGGGACGCCCTTTGCTCATTTCAAACGGATCTAGAGGAAGGGGTGGCTGCGTAGCTAGTGCGGAGCTCACGATGAATCCCCGCTGGCCTCAGCCGCCCAGAACCTGAGGATGCTGGCCAAGATGGCTCGTCCAGCAGTGCTTCAAGTCACACCAGTGGTCTAGTCGTCTCCGACAGTTCTGCCCGGTCTCGTGCGGTAAGCGGGAATAGCCCCCTCTTTCGTTACCCGTAGTTACCCCGCGGCATCTGGGTGTGAGCATCGCTCCCTCCCTAGGTGGCCATCGTCGGCCAACCAAGCCGGTCAGCAACCAACAGCATGTCGCGAATGCTATACGCATTATGAACCTCAGCAGTGCAGTTCCTTGGCGCAACCTGACGGTGAGACAAGCAGACAGATGGCATTCTCAGGTGGTCTGCTCGTCGTATGGCGTTGCCAGAGAAAGTTTGCCTGCGGCCTCGACAGCAGTGAGAGCCGTCATGTTCGTGATGCGCCGCACCGTGCTGGTGGGCTCCAGCACATGCACAGGTCGTGCTGCCCCTAGAAGGATTGGTCCAGCTGTGCCCCCCTGCCCTGCCACGGCCTTGAGCACGTTCAAGGTGATATTCGCCGCGTCTAGGTTGGGCATCACGAGCACGTTCGCTTCGACCGAGAGACTTGAGCCAGGGAACATCTTGAGCTTAGGCAAGAGCCCGCTGCCGAGTCCAAGTTAGTCAGGTCCTGCCAGTGGAGCCCATTATGTGTTGCCGCCTGGGCCCAGCGATGATTGAGACAGGTTGCGACCAGGAAACACACCGGGAAAAACGCCCGTAACAGAACAGGCTTATCACTCCTTCGGTCGCACGCGGGAGGGCAGCATGGCCTGGTTCCTGACCGTAGGGAGAGGCTTTGTCGGCAGCGCCACCGCTTCTGCTGCCGCAGTGGTGACCATCCTTGCGCTGCTGAGCCGGGTCGAGGCTGGACCTGAGCCGGCACCCCCCTCCGCTCCGCCGACCTTGCGCGAGACCGGGCTCTACGTAGACGCCGCAGCCCTGAAGGTCGACCCGCAGCACCTGGCGTTCTCGCCCCAGTACCCCCTCTGGACTGATGGTGCCGCCAAGCGGCGGTGGATTTCGGTGCCGCCTGGGACCGCCATTGATGCCTCGGACCCGGACGCCTGGGTTTTCCCGGTCGGCACCCGCCTCTGGAAGGAGTTTTCCTTCGAGGGCCGGCGGGTCGAGACTCGCTACCTGAAGCGAGAGGCCGACCACTGGGTTTATGCAGCCTATGCCTGGAGTGAGGATGGGCGCGAGGCCCATCTCGTCGGCGCCCGGGGCCGGCGCGCCGCCTACCCGCTGCCTGGCGGGAAATCGCACACCATCCCCGGGGTCGCCGACTGCAAGGCCTGCCACCAAGGCGGCCGCAGCGAGGTGCTCGGGTTCAGCGCGCTCCAGCTCTCCCCTGACCGGGATCCTGGTGCGCTGCACGCCGACGGCGGACCGGATGCCATGGACCTCAGGATGCTGGTGGATCGCGGTTTGGTCGTCGGGTTGCCCCAGCATCTCCTGGACCAGCGGCCGCGGATCTCGGCCTCGTCGAAGGACGAGCGGGCGGCGCTGGGTTATCTGCACGGCAATTGCGGCCACTGCCACAACGATCAGGGTTCGCTGCGGAATGTCGGCCTCTATCTGCGCCAGAAGGCGCTCGGGGGATCGCAGGCGATCGAGACGACGGTCAAGCACCCGGTGAGGAAACCGGCGCCCGGCCAGTCACCGGACGCCGTCAACCGGATCGAGCCCGGCCATCCCGAACGAAGCGGATTGGTGCAGCGGGCGGGCTCTCGATCCCCTGCCCTTCAGATGCCCCCGCTGGGAACCGAGCTGGTCGACCGTGAGGCGATAGTCCTGCTCGAGACCTGGATCGCGAGCAGACGCGAGGAAGCCCACATGAGCGCGGAAGGGAGGAAGCCATGAGCCGAGCAACCATTGTGACTCTCGCTGTCAGCCTGCTGGTTCCTGCCACAGTCCTAGCCCAGGACCAGAAGAGCGCGCAGGTGAAGCGGGGCGAGTATCTGGTCACCACGAGCCTCTGTCACGACTGCCACACCCCCCTCGTGAACGGCCCCGACGGTCCAGCGCCGGATATGAAGCGGGCCCTATCGGGGCACCCGCAGGACATCACGATCCGGCAACCGGCGAACGTCCAAGAGCCGTGGGTGGGTGCCATGACAGCGACCTTGACCGCCTGGTCGGGGCCATGGGGCGTGAGCTTTTCGGCGAACCTCACCCCGGACCCAGACACCGGCGTGCTGCGTGACTTCACCGAGGAGCAGTTCGTTCAGACCCTGCGGACTGGCCGCCACCAGGGCCAGGGCCGCCAGATCCTGCCCCCGATGCCCTGGCCTCTCATCGGGCAGATGACTGACGATGACCTGAAGGCCATCTACGCCTACCTCAAGCAGATCCCGCCCGTGCGGAATAGGGTGCCTGACCCGATCCCGCCAGCACCCAAGTGATTGTCGCTCTTCGGGCTTTCTACTCTGGAAGGTAACCCTCTAGGCGTGGTCGTTCTGCGCGGCTTCTGGCCTCGCGGACTTCAGCTATCCGGGCAGCGGCCGACCCGGCATCCACCAGGCGCTAGAGGCAAACCGTTGCGATTCGGGAGCCAACCGGATTGCGTCCTTTGTTGAGCTGATAAAGGGCGACTTCGACCGAGTAGTGTGGCTGGTGCGGCAGGTTAGGGAGGTGAACCCGTCCGACGCCCACACCAAGACTGCAAATCATCGAGCCGTCGCAATACCCCCTCAGTTCACTGGGCCGGAGCGGCTGCTCAGAGGGAGCTCGGCCCCAGACGGCTTTAGTCCCTGCGAACGCATTACCATCACGGTGACAAGCCAGAGCACGACACCGATGGCGAGCAGAATGCCTGCAATCGCATACTGGACAGAGGCGCGACCGGTCCAGGGACCAACGAGGAATGCGCATGAAATTGCCCCGAGAACCGGCAGGATTGTCGGACTCCTGAAGTGCTCGTGGTCAACTCTGTCCTTCCGCAACACAAGTACGGCAACGTTGACAATGGTGAAGACACCGAGAAGGAGGAGCGCGGTCGTGCCGCCGAGGGCCGGCACCGCGCCCACGAAGGTAATGAGGCCGAAGGCTAGAAGTGACGTGAAGGCGATCGCAATGTATGGCGTCCGCCGGCTCCGATGCACGCGGCCGAGAAGCGGCGGGAGCACGCCCTCGCGGCTCATGCCATAGACAAGGCGGCTGGCCATCAGCATGTTGATCAAGGCCGAGTTGGCCACCGCAAACATCGTAATCATGCCGAAGATGCCAAGCGGGAAACCCGGCGCACCGGCTGCGACCACCTTGAGGAGCGGCGTCTCGCCCTCACCCAGTTCGGCAGCCGGGACCAGGGTAATGGCCGAAATCGACACCAGCACGTAGATGAGGCCGGTGACGAGAAGACCGGTGAGGAGCACCTTGGGGAAGATCTTGGACGGGTTCTTGCACTCCTCAGCCATGTTCACGGAGTCTTCGAAGCCGACCATGGCGAAAAAGGCCAGTGTCGTAGCCGCTATGACGGACCAGAACATACCGCGGTCACCCGCTGGCTCAAAGGTGAGGACACGAGAGACGTCGCCCTGACCTGCGCCAATGGCCCAAAGGCCGATCACGATGATGATCAGGAGGCCGGTGAGCTCGATACAGGTGAGTACCACATTGGCCTTCACGCTCTCGCTGACGCCGCGGAAGTTGATGAACGCAACAAGCGCCATGAAGATGAGGCCAACAAGCGTGATACCGAAGCCCTCAAGTCCGAGGCCGAAGCCAGACGAGAAGTTGGCCGCAAAGGCCCTTGAGGCCGTGGAAGCGGAGGTGATGCCCGAGCACATCACTGCAAATGCCACGAGGAAGGTGACGAAATGAATGCCGAAGGCCTTGTGGGTGTAAAGGGCGGCGCCCGCTGCCTTGGGGTACTTAGTGACAAGCTCGAGGTAGCTGAAGGCCGTGATCAGCGCGACGCCGAAGGCGACGAGGAAGGGCAGCCAGACAACTCCGCCGACCTGCTTCGCGACCTGACCAGTGAGCGCGTAGATGCCGGTGCCCAGAATGTCACCAACGATGAAGAGCAGCAGTAACCCCGGTCCCATCACGCGGTGCAGGCTGACCTCATGTTCCGCCTTGTCGCCAGCCGCACCACTAGTCGTTGTCAGATCGCTCATCGGGACAACCCTTCTTGCGACAAATCAATTGCTGAGGCTGCTCAACTGTTCCAGCAGAGCTGATGGCTCTATAGCGCTGTCACACCAGAGGTGCAGTGCCCAGCTTCCCTCCTCACGCTAGGAACATGCATCCGCGAGGCACTCGAGAACGCGGCGTGGGGTGTGCTAAGGCAGGTGGAGCATACGACTGACTACAATGCGGTTCACACAACCAAATTTCAGTTTAGGACCAGACAAAGACCTCCCTTACCATTTGCCGACCTCCACTCAGCACCGGAAAGCTGACCAAATCTCTCCGAGGAGCCATAAGAAGCCGCATTCGTGCTCTTGGTTCACGCGGAAACATCCAGATCTGTTGAGGGTTAAACAATCAGGCTTCTATTGCCCGGCCTCGCTCCCCCCGGTAGAGTGGGACCATGTCGGATGATCTTCGGTTTGCGAAGCATCGCCTGCCCTCCGGCCTTTGCCTGCACGTTGCCGAGCAGGGCTCGTCGGACGGTCGTGCTGTCCTGATGCTCCATGGATATGCCGACTCCTGGTTCTCCTACAGCCGTATTCTCCCGCTCCTGCCGCCGCGTTTACGCGCCGTCGTGCCGGATCAGCGCGGGCACGGCGAGTCTGACCATCCTATGAACGGCTATGCGCCCGATGACTTCGCCCAAGACGCCAATTACCTACTGGACACTCTCGGCATCGATCGAGCTGTAGTTGTCGGCCATTCGATGGGGAGTTTCATCGCCCGGAGGATCGCGGTCAAAGCTCCCGAGCGCGTCGAACGTCTGGTGCTCATCGGCTCGGCTGCAACGGCGCGCAACGAAGCCACGCGGCAACTGCTCGAGGAGGTCGAGACGCTTGCAGATCCCCTCAAGGTTAACTTCGTCCGTGCCTTTCAGACGAGCACCATCCATCGTTCGGTGCCGGCGGACTTCTTCGAGCGGATCGTGGCCGAGAGCCTCAAGGTTCCGGCGCGGGTCTGGAAGACTGCCCTGACGGGCCTGCTCGCGGCCGACGATGTGGCGGATCTCGCCCAGATCCACTGCCCGGTGCTCGTCCTCGGTGGGGACCGGGACGGCGTCTTTGCGCGAGCCGAGCAGGAATACCTCGCCACCTGCATCCCCGGCGCGACTCTCAAGATCAGCCCCGACATTGGCCATGATCCTCAATGGGAGGCACCGGATGATGTTGCGTCCGATCTGCTCGCGTTCATCCAAAGCCCGGAGGCACAGTAGGAACATGGGGGCTTCCAGGCCGTGTGTCAGGAAGTTCCACGCTCATAGGAGCTTCCTCGGCTGAGCAGGTGACGGGCTGAGCCGCCTGCTTAGCACTTGAGCCCCGACGGCTTCTCAACAGAGCCCTCAGGCCGTCAGGATCTCGTCGGCGGGCCCGAAGAACTCGTAGTGGATGCGGTTCGACCGAACGCCTGTCAGGGCCCGCCCGCCGACGAAGGCGCGTAGGAACGGCCGCGGGCGCACAGATAGTACCTGCCTCATCCAGTGGCGTGTTGGCCTGCAATCACTCCATGGTGTTCAGGCCTTGGGGATTATAGTCGTTGTCAACTCGGTCCTCGGGCAGCGGCTCGCTATAGAAGGTGGTTGCCTTACTGCCTCTATTGCGGAGCACGCCTATGAGAGATCCTAAGCACATCATGGATCCGAACGATTCCATTTAGCGTCAGATGAGGCCCGCGGCTTTGAGGAAGGCGGCTGCGACCTCCTCAAGGGGCCGCTTCTCGATGTCGACCTTCGCATTCAGAGCGGCCATGGTCGAGTTGTCGAGCCGCGCCGAGAGCCCGTTCAGATGCTCGGCTAGGCCGGGCTGCCGGTCGAGCACGCTCTTCCTGACCACCGGGGTCAGCTGGTAGCTTGGAAAGAAGCGCTGGTCATCCTGCAGGACAAGCAGGTCGTATGCCGGGATGCGACCGTCTGTTGCGAACACCAGACCGACGTCCACCCCCCTGCCCTCGCGCAGCACATCGTAGATCGCACCCGTGTCAACCCGGATGACGTCCTCGAGCCCAAGCGCAAAGCGGTAAGCTCGCTGCAGGGGCAGGAGACCATCGGGGCGAAGGTAGAACTCCGTATTGCAGGCAAAGCGCAGGCTCTCGCCCTGGCGGTAGCGAGCCGCCAGGTCCGAGATCGTGGCAATGCCCCGCGCTTCTGCATCCTGCCGTCTCATAGCAAGGGCATAGCTGTTGTCCACCTTAGAAGGAGACAGCCAGATCAACCCTTTCCTGCCATCGAGCTCCTTCACCCGGGCATAGGTCTCCTCCGGACTGAGCGTCTCGCGGATGTTGTTGAAGGTCAGGAGCGAGGTCCCGGTATACTCCCAGTAGACATCGATCAGACCCGCTTCCTGCTCCTTGCGGATGCCGGGCGTGGCAAAGCCCATCCGCAGGCGCGTGAAGTAGCCCTCGGCGCTGAGCAGCTGGCTCGTCATCTCGGCGAGGAGCAGCTGCTCGGTGAAGTTCTTCCCCCCGACCACCACCGTCTGGGCCAAGGCACGCCACGGTGATACCGCGAGGGCGAGCATGAGGCCGAGAGCGGCAATGAGAGTTCGAAGACCCACGGTTACACGAGCTCCATACGTTGACGCTACCGAGACTGGCAGTTCCAGCATTACGCATTACCGAACCTACTGGTCTCCTGGAAAATGTGGAACAGAGCTAGGAAGATACAGGGGGTTTTCAGGGTACATGCCCTGTCCGGCAATGCGTAGGGCCGGTCAGGCCTCGACGCACAGTAAAGGTCGGCACTGCTTCTTAATTATACTAACCAATGCTCCTTAGCGCTGCTCAGGGAAATAGATACCCCGGATTGCATTGCTCCGGGGCACTGCCGCCCTATTCTGCCCCAGCCATAGTCAACGCTGCGAGGCTCGCCGCAAGTTCGACGTTCCGGAAAGGCTTGGTTAGCCGCGGCAAATCCGGGGCAATGCCTTCACTCTCGGCGTAACCTGAGATGATCAGAACCTTGACGCGTGGCCGTTCTGACTTCACGAAACGGGCGAGGTCGGTGCCGTTCATCCCAGGCATCAGGTGGTCAGTCACAAGCAGGTCGGGGTACAAGCCGCTGTTCAGCAGCCGGAGCGCCTCCTCAGCCGAAGTCGCCTCGGTTACCTCATAGCCTAGGTCGATCAGCATATCGGCGGTGCTCATCCTCACTGGCTCCTCATCGTCGACGAGAAGTGCGACGCCTCTCACCGCAGTAGCAGGAGCTACGTTGTCGATCGAGCCACTGACCTCGGCCTGAGCGGCACTGGCCGGGAGCCACAGTTCGATGTTGGTGCCGACTCCCAGCCGGCTCTGGATCGTGAGCGCACCACCGAGCTGGGACGCCAGTCCATGCACCATGGAAAGCCCGAGGCCCGTGCCCCTGCCGATGCCTTTCGTGGAGAAGAACGGCTCCACGGCACGCGCCAGCGTCGCCTCGTCCATGCCGATGCCCGTGTCGGCCACTGAGAGGAGGACGTAAATGCCTGGGGTTAGCCTGGACCGGTGGCCCAGCCCGACGGCTTCGGCCGTTGCGGTGATCCGCAGTGTGCCGCCGTCGGGCATAGCGTCGCGCGCGTTCACGCCAAGGTTCAGGAGCGCCATCTCGAGCTGGTTTGGATCGGCCTGGGCGGCAGGTAGGTTCTTGTCGGTCTCGACCACCAGTCGGATCTGCGGGCCTGACGTGCTGGCGAGGAGGTCAGCCATGCCGTCGACGAGTTTACTCACATCCACCGCGGTCGGCTGCAGCGGCTGTCGCCGCGCAAAGGCGAGCAGGCGTTGCACGAGCGTCTTGGCACGGTCGGCTGACTGCATCGCGCCCGCGATCAGCCGCTGCTCGCGCTCACCTCCGAGGCCCCGCCGCTGCAGCATGTCGAGAGAGCCAACGATGGGCGTGAGGAGGTTGTTGAAGTCGTGCGCTACGCCACCCGTGAGTTGGCCCATCGCTTCCATCTTCTGGGCTTGGCGAAGCGCCTCTTGGGTTTCCAGAAGCTGTTGTTCGCGCGCCTTGTAGTCTGTGAGATCGCGGCCCACCGCAATGAAGTTCATGCCGTCTGGCTCAGGTGAGACGGTCCAACCGATCGGCTTCCACTTTCCGCTGGATGTCAGGATACGATTCTCGAAGCGCGTCGGCTGCTTTGTCTCTCCCATTGAAAGGAGAGCGGCAACGGTCACTTCGACGTCTTCAGGATGAATAATATCGGCATAAGGGTTGGTGAGTAGCTCCTGCTCCGACCATCCCAACACTTTCGTCCAAGCGGGGTTCACCGCACTCATCCGGCCCTGGTAATCCGCACGGGCCAGCATGTCCTCGGTCAGGGTCCAGAGGTGATTGCGCTCAGCCGTGCGGGCGGCGACTCGTTCCTCGAGCGTCGCGTTCAGCTCGCGCAGGCGGTCCCCGGCATGCTTGCGCTCTGTAATGTCGTTGAAGAGGATGGCGACGCGGTGTTCGTCGGGCGCGCCGGTTCGGAAGGCATGCACGTCGTACCAGCGCCCGAAGGGTTCGGCGTGGTTTTCGAACCGCACAGTTTCGCCTGTGAGTGCGACGCGCCCGTAGATGTCGTACCAATGCCGCTCCAGCCCGGGCGCCGCCTCGCTCACCCACTTGCCGGCGGCGTCGTAGAGTCCGGTCTGCCGCTCGAAGGCTGGGTTGATCTCGGCAAGGCGATAGTCGATCGCGCGACCCTCTAGGTCGAACTTCATCTCCACGACGCAGAAGCCGGCGTCGACCGCTTCGAACAGCGTCCGGTAGCGTGCCTCGCTGACGCGCAGTTCCGCGACAGCAGCGACGCGCTCAACGTGCGCCCAAGATCGTGCGGTCACCTCCCGAAGCAGGCTCAGTTCCGCTTCCGTCCAGACCCGCGGGGCACGGTCGTGGATCGCCATCAGCGCGGTGAGGCGCCCCCCCTTGACCAACGGCATGCAGATGGTGGCCGCGATACCAATGTTCCGGAATGTAGCCGCCTCTTCCGGCGCCAGCTCAACGAGGTTGTCGTTGACGACCAGGGGCAGACCGGCGCTCAGGCTTTCAACCGCAAGCCTGCCGAAATCGGCTAGCCGGTAGCGCCCAACGATGCTGCTCGAACCCGGCGCACTCCAGTCGCCGCGGATGGTAAAGCCGTCCTCATCCTCATCCATATCGGCATAGGCGCAGATCGACACCCTCAGGTGTTGGCCCACGAGGCGCGCGGTCAGCGACATAATCTCGGTCGCATCGGTCAGTGTTTGGGTGTTCTCCGCGAGGCGATCAAGGAAGCGCAGGCGTTCCTCACTCTCGCGCAGTTGCGTCTCGGCCTGGCGCCGATCGTGAATGTCGATTGAGGCCCCGTACCAGCGAACGATTGTACCCTTACGTGGATCTCGATAGGGCTCGCCCCGTACGAGGAACCAGCGATACTCACCATCTGCTGAGCGAATACGATGTTCAATGGTGTAGGTGCTGCCAGTCTGTCGCGCCTGGTCGAACGCCGCCATTGTTAAGGCCACATCCTCGGGGTGCAGGAATGTGGCCGCGACCTCAGCCGCGGTTGTCGGCTCACGTTGCGCTCCCGTGTAGTCGAACCACTGACGGTTGAAGAACTCATTGCGCCCGTCGGCGTCGGTGATCCACACAATCTGCGGCACAGCGTCTGCCATCATGCTGCGGAATCGCGCTTCGCTGTCCCGCAGATCGGCCTCGGCCCGCACGCGCTCGACCGCCGCCCAAGTGCGCTCTGCCACCTCGGCGACCAACTCGGCGTCGTGCTCCGTCCAGGGGCGCGGCTCGCGGGCATGGACGTAGAGCGCCGCCCGCATTCGCCCTTCCTTCACGAGCGAGGCCGTGATGCCTGCGCGTGTGTCGATAGCATCGAACGCCGCAAGGCTCTCTGGAGCGTTCGTGCGCGGATCGCTGGCTACATCAGGGATGAGGAGCGGTATGCCAGCGCGCAGCGCAGCCAGCACATCGGGGCCGAAGCCAGCAAGGTCGTGCGTTCCTTCGCGGGAGGGCACGCTTCCATCGGTCCAGTTGTGTTCGGTCGTGAAGTATCGCGCTGTTTCCTCAACCTCGCCATATCCCACCCTGTTGGCCGTGAGGAAGCGTCCAAGGGCCTCCTGCGCCGTTTCGATGATCGCGCGCGCGTTGGAGAGCGCGCGCAGCCGGTCGCCTAGGTCGAGCAGGAACCGCCCCCGCAGCTCATCCAATACCCGGTTAGTGGTCTCGTGGCCCTGGTTGAACACGCCGACGACCGACCCGTCCTCACCTCGGATTGGAGTGAAACTGTAGTTCCAGTAGGTCTCACAGCGGACACCAGCCCGCACCATGGGTAACATCTGGTCATAGGTCGAGAAGCCCTCGCCGGTCTCGACCACACGCGCGAACTGTGGGCCGACGACGTCCCAGATATCAGCCCACACCTCGGCGCCGGGGCGCCCCAGAGCCCACGGGTGGCGCTCGGCTGGGATCGGCGCCCAAGCCTCGTTGTAGAGCAGGCGCAGCTCCGGCCCCCAGTAGATTGCTGTCGGGAAGCTGGAGTGAAGGCAAATCGAGAGGGCAGAGCGCAATGACTGCGGCCAAGTCTCAGGTGGGCCGAGCGGCGTTGCTGCCCAGTCGTATGCGCGGATCAAAGTCCCGGTTCCGCCGCCCCCGTCGAGGAAACCGAGTCCCACACCGAGGCCTGGCTCAACAGCCTGTGCCATCGCGTTCTTTCTTCACTCGAGGAGGCTGTGCTTCGCTGTTTCGGCCCGTTTGCCGCACGAGCAGGCGCAAGCCCGCGCGGACGACCTCGCTGGCGTTTTGGTACTGGCCGGACGCGACTTGGGTACGGATGAAGGCATTAAGCTCGACGGTGAGGGAGACGTTGCGGGTCTGGTCTGTGGGCATGCCTACCCCTGTCACCGAAGGGAAAGGTTGTCAAAATTTAGGGGTAGAAATGCACAGCGGCAGGCCCGCTGCAGGGGCAGGAGTCCATTGGGGCGAAGATAGAATTCCGTGTTGCACGCAAAGCTCAGGCTCTTGGCACAAATGGCAAGCTGACCTGCAGGGATAAGCGACGGCCTCAGGTAGCGAACTGCTCACGGGTTCGCCCCTGAAGGTCGACCCCAACATTCCTAGCTTCCTGAAGAAGCTAGGAATGTTGGGGTCGACCCGGACGAGCCGGTCTGCCACTTTCAGCAGAAAGATCGCTCGCTACGCTCCTGTCCAGATGCGTTCCGTCGAGTTATGGCTCGACCGGCTAGACCCGTGCGCCCCGAGCAGAATCGCCCATGTTCCCTTTCGCGGAACCGATACCAATGCTGATGGATGCACGGGAGGCGTTCGCCCTCCACAGTTGCGAACCAATCACAACGCAGACCTTTTGCCTTCGCCCGACGCACTGCAATCCCACTCTGGCCCACGTTAGAGCTCGTCCCTTTGCCTGCTTACAAGGCACGATGCCCATTAAAAAGGGGTTACAGGGGTTTCGGAGGTAGATTTCCGCTACATCTGAGAACAGATCTAAACAACGAAGAGTTTTTCTCTGAGTGGTCTCCAATAGGAGATTAGGAGAAAAAATCCTCCTAAACCCCGATAATCCCCTGTTGACCCTGCAGATCAGTAGATCTGAACGCCCTCGCCACCCATGAATGCCTCGAGCATTTTCGCAGCTCGTGCCATCTGATCCTCGTTCATCCCGGAAAGCTTCGCGTTGACGCGGCCAAGGAGGCGACCGCACTCCCCTTTTGGCATGACTTCTTCGCCCGCTCCGAACAACGCAAGGGGTGGCAGTTCGAGGGCCGCTGCAATCCGCTCGACCGTATCGAACGATGGCGCGGCTACACTCTGCTCAATCTTGCCGATGTTCTCTGTCGAGACATCAACCCGCTCCGCCGGCCCTTCTTGGGTCATCCCCTTTACGCGACGGTGGTGACGAATGTTCGCTACGAGAGCCTGCTTTAGATCCACCTCCCACCTCCGACCACATGATCGGAGGCGACAGGACAGGTTTCGAAGAAGCAGGACTTCTAGGTCTCAAAGATGCCGCTCTCTCCCTTGAGACAGGAAGCTCGGCGAAGAGCTCTAGGTACCTATCCTGGAAATGGGATCTGTTCGGCAATGCGTAAGGTCGAGCCAGCTTTGTGTGCCACGTAGGTCGGCCTCGTGCTAGGACCGGCCCTTACCAGCGCGCCGCGGCGATGTCTGCTTCGCGCCCGAGACGGTCACCTGGGCCGATTCCGCCGTTCCCCCGAAGCGGACATTACGAGCGCCAAGTGATAGGTGGCGATTGTGCCATCAGGCGACATTGGTATCCCGCTCAATCGCACGCTCCAAACATCCCCTTAGGTAGCCGATCGCCCGCGCCGCAGCTGCCGACCCGTCCGGCTCGTAGATGAAAGGCTCGACCCCTGCGCACCCGTCGTAACCGCTCTCGATCAGCGTTCTCAGGATTGGCTCGAAGCGGAGGCTGCCTTGGCCCGGTCCTCGCCGGTTGGGGTCGTTTAGGTGGACATGTGCGATGAGGCCGCTCGGTAACCACTCAGTCAGGAGCGGGACGGGATCGCCATCGGCTGACCGCAGGGCAGCCGCGCAATCAATCATCGTTCGGAGGGCGGAGTTCCCGATGGTCGTCACGAGATCAGCGGCCTCGCGAACGGTAACCAGAAAGTTAGTTTCCTCAGGCGCCAGCGGCTCGATGCAGTAGGTGACGCCGGCCGCCGCCGCGTGCTCCGCTGCAGCCGAGAAGCACTCCCTAGCAACGCCCCTCTGCAGGTCCTCGGAGCCTGCCTCGAGCGCCCGCTGACGGGGGGAACCGTGCACGAGGTATTGGCCGCCGAGATCGGCACATAGGTCAATAAGGCCTTTCATGACATCGAGCGTCCGTCCACGGACGGCAGCATCGAGGCTCGTGACTGAGAGCCCCTCCGGCACCACGAGAAGCCAATGAAGGCCGGTGATCGCCATACCTTCCTGCTCCACCGCTGCGCGCAGCTCGGCACGGCGCGCAGCGGAGAGGCGGTGTGGCTCGTCACCGAGCGTGAAAGGCGCCACCTCCAGCCCCTCGTATCCGACGGCGCGCGCGAAAGCGCATTGCCGATCGAAAGACATTTCCCGGATAACCTCGTTGCAGAGGGAGATGCGCATGCTCATCCCGCGTTCGCGCGCGAGGCGAGGCTCAGCACCCGCGTCTTGACGAGCTGCCCAGCGCGGCTCACGGCAGGAACGTTCGACGCGAAGGTGTAGAGGACAAAAAGAGCCAGGACGGCGCTGATGGGGCGTGTGAAGAATGGCGCCAGATCGCCGTCGCTGAGGGTGAGCGCCCGCCGCAAACTCTTGTCGAGAATGTCACCGAGTACGAGGCCAAGCACAAAGGGAGCAATGGGGTAGCCGTTCCGGCGCATTACGAATGCGAGCGTTCCAAAGCCCAGCATCACCCATACGTCAAAGAGCCGCGAGGATAGCGAGTAAGCCCCAACCGTGCAGAGCACGAAGATGATCGGCATCAGGATTGTGCGCGGAACGCGCAGGACGAGAAGAAGAGGTCGAATGAAGAACAGGCCAAAGAAGAAGATACCGAGGGTTGCGATGAACACCATCGCGACCACCTCGTAGATGAAGGTGGGACTGTTCACCATCAGCATCGGGCCGGGCTGAACCCCGTGGATGATCATGGCGGCGAGCAGCACAGCGCTTGGCGCCGAGCCCGGGATCGCCAGGGCCAGGGCCGGAATGAGTGCCCCCGGCACCGATGCGTTGTCGCCGGTCTCAGCGGCCATCAGGCCCTCCACCGAACCCTTGCCGTACTGCTCCGGGTTGCGGCTCAGGCGCTTGGCCGTGGCATAGGAGGACCAGGCCGCCATGTCCTCGCCCACGCCCGGCAGTATGCCGACCCACACGCCGATCACGCCGGAGCGGATGATGGTCATCCAATGCCGCAGGACGTCGCCGATGCGCGGCAGCGCCGAGTCGAAGTTCATGATCACGGGCCGCCTCGCCCGCTCGGCCAGGATCGTCAGCACCTCCGAGAACCCGAAGGCGCCGACGAGAACGGGGATTAGCTGAAACCCGCCCGCAAGGTCCGTATTGCCGAAGCTGAAGCGTGGGTAGGCATAGAGGCCCTCTTGCCCGATGCAGGCAACGAAGAGCCCGAGCACGCCCGCAAGCCAGCCCTTAATGGGGTCCGCGGCGACCACGTTACCCGACATCACTACACCGAGCAGCGCCAGCCAGAAGAATTCAAAGGCCCCGAAGCTCAAGGCAAATTCGCCTAGAAGTGGCGTGAAGAGCGCGAGGCAGACCATCCCGAACAGGGTGCCGAGCACCGATCCTGCTGTCGCGATGCCCATGGCCCGCCCGGCCTCGCCCTTGCGCGCTAGGGCATAGCCGTCAAGGCAGGCGGCGGCGTTCGCAGCAGTCCCCGGAATGTTAAGCAGGATCGCGGTGCGGCTCCCTCCATAGATCGCGCCGTTGTAAGCGCAGATCAGGATGAGGATCGCAACCGCCGGCTCGAGTTTCAGCGTCAGCGTCGTCAGGAGCGTGATCGCGAGGGTCGCGCTCAAGCCCGGCATGGCACCCATCAGGAGGCCGACGAGTGTTGCACCCAGCGCAAGCGCAAGGGTCGATGGCGTCATGAAGCCGAGGATCGCCTGACCGAACGAGGTGAGTCCGTTCAGCATCGGCTACGGCAATCTTATCAGGAAGAGGGACTGGAACACAGTGGTAACCACCGCGGAGGTGATGCCAGCGACCAGCGCCGACTCGACGACGCGGCGGACGAGCGAGCGATTCTCGATGCGGTGCCGGTCATCGAGCGCGAGCACGTGGACGAAGACGAAGACCGCGGCAAGCAGCCAGAAGGGCAGCCCTCGCCCGAGAAGCACGCCCGCGAAGGCGATACACAGCAGCCAGCTGAGGAGCAGCCTCTTCCAATCGGTGCCTTCCTCCTCAGGCAGCGCAGCGCCATCGTGGGATGCCACGCCTTCGGCAACGCGCCGACGGGACAGGAGCACCAGCGCCAGGGCGATCATACTCACCCCAAGCAGGCCCGGCAGGAGGCCGGGCGCCGTGAGGGGCTGGATACCCTGGGTGGCCAGGCGGTCCATGGTCCAGGAGCCGTAGAGCACGGCCGCCCCGAACACGAACCAGATGGCGCCTCCGACGCGATCTGCGCTCATCGACGCGAACCCCTAAGGCCGCGGGATCCCGACTGTGTCCGGCGACACCTTCGCCTTCCCAGCCTCAAACAGAAGCCATGCATTGGCACGCACCACCGGCATCGACTGGTCGGCAGCCGTTGCCCCAGAGGCCGGCGCGAACAGAGCGCCCCGCTCCACCGAATAGTTCTTCAGCTTGTCAGAGTTCGCGATCTTCTCCCGCCAGATCTGCTCGAGGGTGTCAATGACTGGCTGCGGCACGCCCTTCGGGACGAAGATCCCGAAATAGCTCGTGGGCGGGCGCAGGTTCGCGAGATCCTGGGTCACCGGTGGGATGGTGCCATATCCCTTCAGCTCAAGAGGTTTGTCGGAGAACACCGCCAGAGGCCGCAGACGCTTGCCGCGGATCATCTCCGCCTGCTCGACCGCCAGCTGCGTTGTGGCCTCGACTTCGCCCGCGACCGCGGCCACCACCGCCGGGTTGCCGCCGTCATAGGCGACGTGCCTGTAGGTGGCGCCTGCCGCCTTGGTAATGGCCTCAGCCGCGTTGTGGCTGGCCGATGCCGCGCCGCCAGTCGAGATGGTGACGCCGTTCGGCTTCGCTCTCATGGCGGCGACGAGTTCCGGTAGGGTCTTGTAGGCGGTGTTCGGGTTGACGCTGATGACCGGCACGTTCGCGACGCTCAGGAAGAGGCTCCACTGCGACAGGTCGGTGTCGAGCATCCCGAGCACCTTGTAGACGCCGAGATCCTGCACAGCGCCGGCCGTCCAAGTGTAGCCGTCCTTCGTGGCCTCAAGGGCGTTCTTGGTCCCGATCGACCCTGATGCCCCGGGCTGGTTCACCACGACGACCTTCTGACCCAGGGCCTGCTCGATCTCGCTCGCCGTGAGCCGCGTCACCTGGTCGGTGGCGCCGCCCGGAGCCCAGGGGACGATCACGGTGATGGGCCGGTCGGGTTTCCACGGGTAGTTCTGCGCAGCGGCGGCCGTTGCAAGACCTACGAGTGCGGCAGCTGCGCCTAGAATGGTCTTCAGCATCATTGTTCCTCCCGTTTCGGGTGGGTCGAGGCCCGCCCTCTTTGTTGCAGAGCCCGAGCCGGGCCCAGCTGTGTGGCGGTATCGGATACTATCCGGCACTCGCTGCCCGCTGCTGTCCGGCGGCGCCTGAGTGCCCCCGTCCTGCAGCCAGGATTTCTTCGATCAGACGCTGGGTCGCCAAGCCTTCCTCGCCGGTGACGCTGGGATCCCTATCGTGACGCACGGCATCGAGAAAGTCGGCGATGAGCGAGCGATGGGCATCGTTCGGAAAATCCATAATGTTCGCCCCGCCGCCCGTCCGCGCTTCGCCCTCCACGCGCTCCTCGCGCCCGTCGAGCCAGGTGACATGCAGGCCGCCGCCGGTCAGTTTCGCGGTGCCGTGCCGTCCAACGATCTCGATGGATTCGGCGGCGCCGGGGAAAAGCGCTGTCGTGGTCATGAGCGTTGCCGGCGCTCCGTTCCCAGTCCGGAGCAGCGCCGCCACGTAATCCTCAGTTTCCATCCGGTGGAGGCGGGTGGTGGCCACCTGCGTGGCCTCGACGGCGCTGACCCCCACGAGAGATCGAAACAGATCGACCGCGTGAATCGCCTGCGTGAGCAGCACACCGCCGCCGTCGCGTGCGAGCGTGCCTCTGCCAGGTTCATCGTAATAGCTCTGCGGCCGCCACCACGGCACCGCTACCGACGCCATTTCGATTGAACCGAGTTCGCCGGCCTCGACCAGAGTACGAAGGCGCAAGGAGCCTTGTCGGAACCGGTGTTGGAGAACGACGCCGAGCCGGCGCCCGACACGCCGACCCATCGCAACGAGTTGCTCAGCGCGGGAAAGGGACACCTCGAGGGGCTTCTCCAGGAGTACATGCCGGCCCGCCGCGAAGCAGCGCTCCGCCACTTCGAGATGCGCGTTCGGCGGCGTCAGAACGATAACGGCCTGCACTGCCGGGTCGGTGATCGCGGCGTGAAGATCCGTGGTGACGGGAAACGGATATCGGGCGGCGAAGGCCCGCGAGCGGTCCGGGTTACGGCCGACAGCCCAGCGAACATCAACCTGATCGCTCAATTCGATGAGGCTGGCGGCATGTGGCTGGGAGGCGGGCCCGAGCCCCACCAGAGCAATGCCGACCCGGCTCATGCTCCACCTCTACTTTGCATCCGGTGGGCACGCCTTTGGGCATCCAGCGCAAGTCGGCTCACCGTGAAGGTGTGTTCCTGCGGAGCCGCCGTCTCGGTGCGGTCCCGAACGTCCGCAACGAAGCGCCTGAAATAGGTGAGCGGCTCCGCGCTGCAGTCGATGTGGCGCGTGCCCTTGGCGTCGGCGAGGAAGAGGTGATCAGGGCCGGGCCGACCCTCAATGTCGAGGTATTTGCGCAGCTCGATCGTGCCTCGCGTTCCGAGGATGACGAGCCGCCCGTCCCCCCAGGTGGGAAGACCATCGGGCGTGAACCAGTCGACCCGCACGTATCCGGACGCGCGTTCGCTTCGCAGCAGAATCTCGCCGAAGTCCTGAAAGTCTGCGGCGGTCTCAGACCCGAAATGGCCGACCGTTGCGGACACGATCTCGGCGTCGCGGGAGCCCGTGAAGGTGAGGAACTGGTCGATCTGGTGCGAAGCGATGTCCACCAGGATCCCGCCGAAATGAGCGGCGTCGAAGAACCAGGCAGGACGAATGGCCTTGTTGAGCCGGTGCGGTCCCAGGCCGACTGTCTGGACCACCTCTCCGATGGCGCCGTCCTCGATGAGGCGGAGCGCGACCTGCGTTGAGGGCACGACGAACCGCTCGGAAAAGCAGATTGAGAAGATCCTGCCTGTCTCGGCGACCGTCCGGCGGACTTTCTCCAATTGCTCGTGCGACGTGACGCCGGGCTTGTCCACCATCACGTCCTTGCCGGCCCGCATGGCTCTCACCGCGATGTCTGCGCGCTCGGACGGGATCGCTGCCGAGCAGATGACCTCGATGGACGGATCAGTTAGCAACGCGTCGCGGTCGGCGACGGTCACAAGGCTCGGAAAGCGTTCACGAAAGCTGGATAGGACGCGCTCATCTGAGGTCGTCGGATCATAGCCCGCACAGGTCGCTCCCGCGTCGAGCAGTCCCTCGACGAGGTGATAAATGTGACGGTGGTCGAGACCTATCACTGCAAACCGCATCGCGCACACCCCAATTGGTACACTAGTATGTTGGCTCTCGGGAAGGCAACTCCCTGCAGGCAAGCTGCAAACATCTGCTCTGGATCAGGTTGAGACCTTGCGCCAGTCGCGCTGAATGTCCGCATTCGATATGCAGATGCCCGAAAAGGCCGGGCCGCTTTCGGCCACGACCAGCTGTACTTCTTCGCGCCCATTCCTGCCGTTACGGCGCTCGCCGCCGAGTCTGGATAGCAGCCGAACCAGGTGTGGACGCCGGCCACTCACGCGACGAACTGTTCAACCAGACGCCGTTCGTCGACGTGGCTTCTCAACCGACGCCGGGCTTTGGCAGCACACGCTTGGCGCCCCGTTTCGGGCCGCGCTCGCGCCACGTACGAAACGGCCTCACGACCCGCAGGTCCAAGAGTGCCACACCTGTCGCGGCCAAGACGGCCATGCACAGCATCCACTTGGACCCCGGCTCCATCGCGCCCTCGATCTGCAGCGCGTGGATCACAGTCGCCACGACGATGATCGCCGCCAGACCGTTGTGGATCAGGCGCCAGACTGAATGGCGCAGCCCCAGCCGGAGACGGAAGAGCACCAGGATCGCTGTCGCCACGACACCCCACATCGCCGTGACGCCGTAGACCGAAAAGGGCGTCGGCGAGACGAGCAGGAGGGCATCGATCGTGTCGGGCGGGCTGGCCAGGTAAAGCCCGCCCACATGGAGCGCCACCGCCACGACGATTGCGACACCGACCCAGCGATGCCAGCGCCGTCCGGCCGGCCCCTCCGATCCGGCAAAGTAGCCTGCGGGCAGGAGCGGTTGGAGGAAGAGAAGCGACAAGCAGACGATGCCGGCGAAGCCGCCGACGATGTAGGGCATGTTGCGGGACGGGAGGTACGGGCTGAAGGCCGCGATCGCGACCGGCACGATCATCACCGCGGCGGCGCTGCCCCAGGCGAAAACGGGTGGGACCCGGCGCTGGCCGATCGACCCCATGCGGGTTGAGCCGACGATCAGGCAGGCGCGAGGACGAAGTCGGCGGACACGGACGTGTCCCGCGCGCTTGGCATGACGGGACGCAGGAAGACCGTCTGGAATGCGCCATCGTCATAGGCCAGGTGGGCGTGGGGCTGCCCGAAGTTCGGGACGATCTGCGCCATCTCGAGCTCGAACGAGCCGTCGGCGCGGGTCAGGACGCTGCCATGATTGACCGGATCCGGCTCACCCCCGAGAACCGTCGCGGCCCAGATCTGGATGCGTAAGCCTTTCAGCGGCGCGCCGTCGCCGGCCCGCAGCACCTTGCCGCGCACGAAGAACCCGGACCCAAGCCGATCCACCATGGGCGCGTTCGGCCGGTAGTTGTTGGCGCCCCCACGCATGGTGCGGGTCGGAGCAAGCCCGGCCGCAGCCGCCGCAGGGGCAACGAGGCCGAGAGGTCCGGAAAGGAGCGCCGATCCGGCAAGACCGGCCGTCGCCGCGAGAAGGGAGCGACGGCTGAGAGGTTCATAAGTCATGTCGCATCTCCATGTAGGAGGAGGTCTATGTTCTAAGAGGGCTGAGCCCTCAGGCGAAGACAAAACCGTCCACGCAGCGCGAGCCGCCGACTTTTGGTGCAGCCGGGCACCGGATAACATGGATAGAGCTAGCGCCGCCTGAGATCGTAGTCCACCGCTCAGCCGGCCGATCAAGCGTAAGTGATGGAAGCCTCGTCCGAGCCCGTGTCCCGGTCGATCAGAGCGCTGCCATCACCGTCGAGCTTCCGGCGCTGATCGGCAAAGCCGCAAACAGTCGGCCTGACGGAACAGGATGGATTGCGGGACTATACCGAGCGAGCGGCTCACCACGTTCCGCAGCACGAAAGCTGTCGTTCCGTTCGGGGCCAGACCCTTACGCTGCAGCTCCCGCGGTGTCCTCCTTCGACGTCTACGTCGATGAGCCAAACATCATACCTAGCCGAACTGCGCCCATGACGGTCACCCAGGCTGCTTCCGGCGTTCCTCGAAAGCGGACATCGCGAGCGCGAGACGGCAGGCTGCGACCATACCAGGAGCTGACGTGACCCTACGGTGATGTTCCGAGGTGCCCCACCCTCGACATCTCCGCAGCGCTCCGCGTGAGATCGGATGGGCTGGTGATTGGGAGGGAGCAGGTCATTCCCGCGCAGATGAGCGCCTGTGGGCCTGCCCCTTGTCGCGCCTGCGCTTTAGCGGGATGAGTATCACTCAATCTAGACACATCGGCGGCAGCGCACACACTCCGGTCGATGTAGGGCAGCCTCAGAGCGGCTCTTGCTAAATCGCCGTTCTCCTCCCCTGCCACAACGATTGTGAGCCCCCTCAGGTGGAGATCAAGGGCATTAAGGATGGAAGTATGGCTCAGGGGCGAACCTGCGGCGATACTCACCAGTGCGGAGAGTTCCTGTTCGACCATCCTACGATCATTCTCGTCGCCTGTGAGAGCGGCAAGCCTCACCAGAGCCTCGACAAAGACGCCGTTCGCGTTAGGCACGGCCTCATCGTGGGTGGATTGCGGCCGCACGACAAGATGTTCGCCCTCCTCTGAGGTCATGGCGAGAACGCCGGTCTGCACAACACGATACTCGTGGACCAGGATGTCCCGCCACCGCCGCGCGTGGTCGAGATACTCAGCCTTTCGTGTCGCCTCATAGAGAGCGAGCGCAGCCCGCATCATAGCTGCATAATCCAGAGCAAAGCCCGGGAAGATCAGAGATCCGCCACGCCAGGAATGGCCAAGATGACTGTTCCGGGTCATGGTGCTCCGGATGACCTGAAACGCTTGGTCCGCAAGACTGACCCAGTCGTGCTGGTCAAGCAGAAGCCCGGCCCGTACGAGGCTGCTGATCATAAGCCCATTCCAGTCTGCCAGCACCTTGTCGTCCAGACCAGGCTTAACACGGGTAACCCGGTGCTCCAGGAGTCGCTCACGCGCTCTGGCGAGATGCTCGTGGAGATCCGCCGGCACATCGCCCAACAACAACTGGTTCGGGATGTTTGTCCCCTCCCAATTCCCCTCTTCCGTGATGTCGTAGAACCTCTCGAACAGTGCAGCGTCCTCGCCGAGAACCTGTCTCACCTCAGCAAGGCTCCAGACGTAGAAGCGGCCTTCCTCCCCTTCAGAATCAGCATCAAGACTGGAAGCAAATGCACCCTCAGGTGTGGTCATCTCCCGCTGCAGCCAAGCAACAATCCCCTCCGCAGCCCCTCGGAACAGCGGGCGACCGGTTTCGGCTGCAGCCAGAGCAAAAAGCTCGAGGAGCTGCGCGTTGTCGTAGAGCATCTTCTCGAAATGCGGCACGAGCCAGCGGTCGTCCGTGGAGTAGCGCGCGAACCCTCCGCCCAAGTGGTCGTGAATGCCGCCCAGCGCCATGCGCTCCATCGTCAGCAGAAAGCGCGCTCGAGCTGTTCTGTTGCCGCTTCGGCGAGCATATCGGGCGAGCAGCTCCAGGATGCTCGGGTTCGGGAATTTGGGCGTCCCTTTCACCCCTCCGTGCTCTGGATCGATGATCTCCGTGACCTTAGCCCCGAGTGCGTCCAGATCAGCAAGCGTGAGAGTGATATCGGCGCCGCCCTGCAAATGTTCAGCAAGGCTCTCCTTCAAGCGGTCCCGGCTGTAGGCAACGCGTTCCGGCTCGGCCTGATAGAAGTGCGAGATCTGACGCAAGACCTCTCTGAAGCTCGGACGTCCGAAGCCCGGCTCTTTTGGGAAGTACGTACCGCCCCAGAATGGCTCACTATTCGGTGTGAGGAACATGGTGAGAGGCCAGCCACCGCGGTCCCCGAGTGCTTGCAGCGCACTCATGTAGACGTGGTCTACGTCGGGGCGCTCTTCGCGGTCCACTTTGATGTTGATGAAGTGCTCGTTCATGAGCGCAGCCGTCGCTTCGTCCTCGAAGCTCTCATGAGCCATCACGTGGCACCAATGGCAGGCGGCATAGCCGACGGACAGCAGGATCGGCCGGTTCAGGCGCTGCGCCTCGGCTAAAGGCTCAGGTCCCCACTCCCACCAATGAACCGGGTTGTCCTTGTGCTGCAGCAGGTAGGGGCTGCTGGACCACGCCAAGCGGTTCATGAGGGATCCTCCGGTGGCCACAGCAGCTGGCCTTGTGGCTTTCCTGAGGTTAATCGCCTGCAAGCCTATAGGGTCCCTTGCAGGGGATCGCTTCTCCTGTCAGCGGTCCAGGACGCCTCATTTAGGGCCTATGCATTGCTGCCTTGGCTGCCCTCGAGACGCCGTGGCGTTCCGTGCTCATCAATTGCTACGAAGGTGAAGGTGCCCTCAGTGACCTTCTCGGGCTCGCCGGCGCCTGTTCGGGCACTGGCCCAGGTCTCGATCTTGACGGTGAGCGAGGTCTCGCCGGCTTTGATCAGGCTGCAGTAGCAGGACACCTCATCTCCGACCGAGACTGGGCGCAAGAACTCCATGGCTTCGATCGAGACCGTCGCCACTCGCCCCTTCGCCTGCTTAGCCGCAAAGGTAGCTCCGGCGAGGTCCATCTGCGACACCGTCCAGCCGCCGAAGATATCGCCACTTGGGTTTGCATCGCGCGGCATCGCGATGGTGCGCAGATGAGGGCCGCTCGGATCATGAGGAGGGCTGCCTGCCACGGGTGTTTTCCTATGTCGTTGTCTGCCCTGCTGCGGACAGGCCTCTTGCCAAGGGGGATGTCTCGTAAGCCTCAGCCAAGTGCTGGGGATCGCGATAGACCGCAACGCATTCAGCGTGCTTCGATGGGCTCCAGACGTCGCAATTTACCACCTGAAAGCGGACGTTCAATCGCTGCCCCTCTGCAGCTTAGCGATCGATTCAGTAGGAATTGCTCATGGCTATGCTGTAGGCCGAAGTGCACATCAGCATCCATCTGCAATAGCCGGGATGGCCTGCACTAGCGTGGGGTGAAGTCGGTGTCGCCGGTGACCCGCCGACAATAAGCGGCAATCAGACGGGCGGTATATTCCATATCCTTCAGGCTCAGGACCTCGCAGGGAGTGTGCATGTAGCGCAGGGGCACGCTGAGAAGCCCAGCCGCCATGCCGCCCTTGTTGAGCTGAAGCGCGTTCGCGTCCGTCGGAGTGGCGCCAGGCGAGACGTCGACCTGGTACGGGATCCCCTCGGCTCGCGCAGCCTCGGCGAGCAAGTTGAAGACAATCGGGCTCGTGTTGGCTCCCCGGGAGATACCTGGGCCCTTACCGATGTCGAGCTGCCCAAAGCGAGCCTTGCTCACGCCCGGGTAGTCAATGGCATGGCCCATATCCACGGCAAGCCCGGTTTGAGCGGCAATGCTGAACGCGGCAGTGCGGGCTCCTCGGGAGCCGATCTCTTCCTGCACGGTCCCGACGGCGTAGACACCGACCTGAGCGTCAAGCCGACCCTCTTCCTTCAGAAGCCGCAAGGCCGCCGCGATAATGAACAGGCCAGCCTTGTTGTCGAAAGCGCGTCCGGTTGCCCGGTCGCCGATCAGCGTTTGGAGTTCATGCTGGTACGTGACGACATCGCCAAGCTCGACATAAGCCTCCGCCTCTGCCCGTGAAGCTGCACCGATGTCGATCCAGAGATCCTTCATCTCCGGCTTCTTCTTGAGCTCGTCTGGCTCCAGCAGGTGGATTGCCGTGCGGCCGACGACGCCTGGCACCCGCTGCCTGCCATGCACCCAGACCGTCTGTCCGATCGGGACGACACTGTCATGCCCGCCAATGGGCTTGAAGTGGAGCAGGCCCTCGTCGCTGATGTAGTGGATGATGAACCCGATCTCGTCCATGTGCCCGGCCAGCATAATCTTCATGCTGGCACTGGGGTTCAGCACGGCGGTGACGTTGCCATGCACGTCGGTGCTGACCTGGTCGGCGAATTCACCGGTGTACTCCCGGTACAGCTTGGCCACAGGATGCTCGAACCCACTCGGTGAAGGAGCGGCGACGAGCGACTTCAGGAATGCGAGAGAAGCGGGGCGCATGGGGTCTGTCCTGAAGTGTGCCTGTTCCTGTTGCCCCCTCTACAGCAGAGGGGTCCCGCCGGTTACAGCGTAGATGCCACCTGTCATGTAACTGCCCTCCTCGGACGCGAGCAGGACGTAGATGCCTGCCAACTCTTTCGGCTGGCCAGCGCGGCCGAGCGGCGTGTCCTTGCCAAAGTTTTTCACCTTCTCGGGCGGCATGGTCGAGGGGATCAAGGGTGTCCAGATGGGGCCTGGTGCGACGGCGTTGACCCTGATCCCCTTGCTCCCCAGCATCTGGGCCAAGCCCGCCGTGAAGTTCGAGACTGCGCCCTTGGTGGAGGCATAGGCCAGCAGCATAGGGCTGGGCTTGTCGGACTGGATCGAGGTCGTGTTGATGATGGACGACCCCGGCCGCATGTGAGGAACGGCGGCTTTGGCGAGGTAGAACATTGCTGTGATGTTGGTCTGGAATGTGTAGTTCCACTCCTCGTCCGAGATGTCCTCGATCGAGGCATAGGTGCGCTGGAAGGCGGCGTTGTTCACCAGGATGTCAATGCGGCCGAACTCTGCCACAGCCCGATCAATGATGCCGCGACAGTGGGCGGCTTCGGCAATGTCACCCCGCACCAATACGCACCGGCGCCCAGCCGCTTCGACGTGACGGGCGGTCTCGCGGGCGTCCCCGTCTTCCTGTTCGTTCAGGTAGCTGATCAGGAGATCCGCGCCTTCGCGGGCATAGGCGATCGCCACCGCTCGACCAATGCCGCTGTCACCTCCTGTGATGACTGCTACGCGCCCGGTGAGCTTGCCGGAGCCCTTATAGCTGTTCTCCCCATGGTCGGCCTGAGGTGTCATCTCGGCTTCGGTGCCGGGGGGCTGGATCTGCTCCTGATCAGACTGGTTCATGATTGTACGCCTCCTCGAGTGATCCCCTCAAACACGGAGCACCCAGGAAGTTCCATCACCGATGGATGGTGGGTCATGGCCCAAGAGCAGGCAAGGGCCGGCCATGCCTGCCCACTCAGGATGGTTTCCGGGACACAGTCCAGAACTCAGCGTCACGCCCGCACCGAGGAGGCGCCTTGACCGTAATCACCACCGCCTTCTAGCCGTGGCCGCGGTTCTGCCCACGATTGTCGACATCCTTGTTGGCTTGGCCCTGGCCCTGTGTCTTCGGGACACCGCCACCACCGTCGCCCTTGTGCCCACCCTGGTGACCGGCGTCCTTCTCCCCCTTCGGAACAGCTTCGTCGCTCCGATCGGGGACATGCCCCTTC
>JAESFH010000159.1_pt1 | contig 48400 bp, 42 predicted proteins | sample 9269381 | NCBI WGS metagenome assembly JAESFH01 (sample SAMN14504062, study PRJNA617094) | algae metagenome | isolation source: Aphanothece sp. CMT-3BRIN-NPC111 and co-occurring heterotrophs from well... | place: USA: Clark Mountains Wilderness, California | collected 2010-04-18
TCGCCTCCAAGGTGGCTCAGCTCTTCCGGGTCACCTCGACCCTCTCCGCGGACGAGACCGAACGGACCTACATCGTCGAGGGCCAGGTGTTCTTCGCGTCGGCCGAGGACTTCACCGCGGCCTTCGACTTCAAGGAGGCACTGGAGCGTGTGAAGATCGACGTCAGCCGGTCTCACATCTGGGACCTGTCGGGCGTTGCCGCCCTGGATACGACTGTCCTGAAATTCCGGCGCGAGGGCACGGACGTCGAGATCATCGGGCTGAACGAAGCGAGCGCCACGATCGTCGACAAGCTCGCCATGCACGACAAGCCGGGCGCCATAGAGCGCCTCGCGGCCCATTAGGGAGGACCGAACATGGCGAAGATCCTCGCCCTTATCGATGGATCCATCTATGCGCAGAGCGTGTGCGATCTTGCGGCCTGGGCAGCGAATCGGATCCCGGCTCCGGTCGAGGTCCTGCATGTCCTCGGGCGCCGCGAGACCGCCAGCGCCCCCGTGGACCTCAGCGGCAACCTGGACGCTGACGAGCGCGATGAACTGCTGAGCGAGCTGGCGACGCTCGACGAGCAGCGCGCGAAGCTCGGATTGCGGCGCGGTCGGCTCCTCCTCGACGAGGCCAAGGCCCGCCTCCAGGGCGCGGGGGTCGCGAACGTCTCGACCAAGCTGCGCCACGGCGACCTGGTCGAGACCGCGGAGGAGTTCGAGGCCAGTGCCGACCTCCTGGTGATCGGCAAGCGGGGCGAGGCGGCCGACTTCGCCAAGGGGCATCTCGGTTCGAATCTCGAACGGGTCGTCCGCTCGAGCGGCAAGCCAATCCTGGTGGCGGCGCGCGCCTTCCGCCCGATCAACCGTTTCCTGATCGCCTATGATGGCGGGGCGAGCGCCAGCAAGGCTCTGGAGCACGTCCTCCGCGATCCCCTGCTCCGGGGCCTGGAGTGCGAGATCGTAACGGCGGGCAGCGAGGGCGAGATGCGAGCCCGGCTGGACGCGGCGACAGTGCGCCTCCGGGAGGCCGGTCTCAACGTCACGGCCACCCTAGTCCCCGGTCACGCCGAGGACGTGATCGGCTCCCGCATTGAGATGGGTGGTGTCGATCTCCTCGTCATGGGAGCGTATGGGCATGGCCGAATCCGGAGCCTCATCGTCGGCAGCACGACTACGGCGATGGTCCAACGCTGCAAGATCCCGGTCCTGATGTTTCGCTGACCGTTGGTTGCCTGCCAACAGGTCTTCCTTCGCGGTGGGCAGCCCATCTCGGGAGTTGCGCCCCCGGGGGCTCAGTCGGCGGCCGTCTTGCCTTCACGGCTCATTACGAGCGCGGCAGGGCGCTTCGCCCCCTCGCCTCTTTCATTGCGCATCCGACGATCGAGCACCCGGAACTGGCTGACGGCGTCAAACGACTGCGCCCCCTGGGCCGGTCGCAGGTGGTGGCACGTAGCCCCCGTTCGCGCAAATCACTGAGGACGGCTACCTCTTGCTCATCTGCTCCAGCATGGTGCGCATCTCGGCCACCTGCTGCCGCAGTAGCTTGATCTCCTCGGCTGTCTGGGCGCTCCGCTGCATCATGGGGCATTGCATCATGCCACCCTGCATCATCCCGCCTTCTGGCTGGGCCGGGGCCTGAGCACCGGGCCCAGGCTGGCCGGTGCCGTGCTGCATCATCATGCCCGGCATTGGGGCGGCGGGGGTTGGTTGTGGGCCCCCAGGCGTAGGCGAGGTCGATTGTGCGAGGGCGGAGGTGCTGACGATCGCCAGAAGCCCACACAAGGCCAGTTTCGTGGAAGTTTGCATCAGAATTCTCCATTCGACGTCTTCACAGTGGAGCCCCCACCGATGCTCAGACCCTACTTGTTGTTCTTCTTCAGCCACTCCTGCATCTCGGCGATCTCCTTCTCCTGATCGTCGATGATCTTTTGGGCCATCCTCTTCGTCTCAGGGTCCCGAGCATGCTTCAGCGCAACCTTTGCCATTTCGACAGCACCCTGGTGATGCGGGATCATGTGCGTGCGGAAGTCCACATCGGGGTTGCCGGTATAGGGGACGTGCATGTTCTTCATCATCTGCATGTCCGCGGCCTTGAAGTCCTTGGTGGACGCCGGATCGTTCGGCGCCGGCATCATGTCCTGCATCATCTTCTGCATGGCCGCAGGGTCCATATGGCCCATTGGCATGGAGCCGGACATCGGCATGGCGCCATGGCCCTGATGCGAGGTCTGCGCATCAGCCACGCCCCCGATGCCGGCGAGTGCCATCGCCCCTAAAACCTTCATGATGCTTTTCATAATGGTCTCCCTGCTGGTCAATTGTTGACGAAACGGGCCTGCACCGCATGGCCGTCAGCCATCGTTGCTGAGACGACGACCCGCGCGCCGGCTGCGAGGGGCTGCGCCAGAGTGCCGACGAGCCTGTTGGGTTCCGCGGGTTCGAGCGCCACCGCCGCGGTCTTGCCGCTGTCCTGCACGAGGGCGCGGGCGTTTCTGGTGCCGGCGGATGCAAGCGGCTTGTCATCGGCTTCGGTGAGGAACAGGACGAGCTCGGTGCCATTGGCGACCATCTCGACATGGTGCCCGGCGGAGTCGACAACGGGGCCGCCATTCGGCCCCTTCGCGGCCTCATGAGCGAGGGCCATCATGGGCCACGCCGCGAGGGTCAGTGCGAGGATAGAACGCTTCACGATGATTCTCCTTGCAGAGGTAGAGGTCAGAAGGCTTCCGCCGGGGACAGGGCCCCTGCCTTGGCTTCACGGTTCGCCTGAATGCGCTCCAGGGGCTTGCGGCCGAAGGTCAGGAACAGGACGGGTGTCAGGAACGTGTCGATCAAGGTTGCCGAGATCAGGCCGCCGAAGATCGTCACCGCCACGGGGTGCAGGATCTCGCGCCCGGGTTCGTCCGCGCCGACGAGGAGCGGAACCAGAGCGACACCAGCCGACAGGGCCGTCATCAGCACTGGAGTCAGACGCTCCAGGCTGCCGCGGATCACGAGGTCGCGCCCGAACCGCTCACCTTCGTACAGCGCGAGGTTGATGTAGTGGGAGACCTTCAGGATGCCGTTGCGGGCCGAGATGCCGGCGAGCGTGATGAAGCCGATCATCGAGGCGACCGACAGGGGCTGGCTCGCGATGTTGAGGGCGATCACGCTGCCGATGAGGGCCAGCGGGATGTTGCCCATGATGATCAGGGCCAGCGCCGGCGATTGGTAGCGGGAGTAGAGCACCACGAACACCATCGCGAGGGACACCAGCGAGAGGGCGCCGATCCGCAGGGTCGCCTCCTCCTGAGCCCGGAACGTGCCCTCCAGCCGGGTTACGTAGCCCTGCGGCCACGCGGTTTCGGCGGTGATACGCCGGATGTCGGCGACGATCGCCGCCATGTCGCGCTGCCCATCCGTGTTGCCGAGAACCGCGATGCGGCGCTGGCCGTTTTCGCGCAGCACCTGGTTCGGCCCGTCCGTCTCCTCGACGGTGGCCACCATGCGCAGGGGCACATGGCCGGTCGGCGTGGCGATAAGGAGGTCACCGAGCCCCGTGGTGGAGCGGTCCTGGTCGGAGAGGCGCATCACGACATCGAAGCGCCGGTTGCCCTCGACGATCTGCGAGACCGTGCGTCCGTTCGACATCGTCTCCAGGGCCTGCGTGACCGTCGCGGGGGTGAGGCCGTAGAGGGCCGCGCGCTCGTAATCCACGTCGATGCGGAGTTGCGGGATCCGCACCTGCTTCTCGACCTGAAGATCGACAAGGCCCTCTACGCCAGAGAGCCGCTCGCGCAGGCCCTCCGCCAGGATGCGGAGCGTGTCGATGTCGTCGCCGTAGATCTTCAGCGCAATCTCCGCCCTGACTCCGGAGAGCATGTGGTCGAGGCGATGCGAGATCGGCTGGCCGACGTTCAGCGTTGCGGGAAGAACGGCGAGTCGGGCGCGGATGTCGCCCATCACCTCCTCCTTAGAGCGGCCCGACCGCTTGAGATCGACGTCAATCTCGGAGGAGTGGACGCCCTCCGCGTGCTCGTCGAGTTCTGCCCGGCCGGTGCGTCGTCCGACCGAGATGACCTCCGGGACATCCCTGATCAGGTTCTCGGCGACAAGCCCGAGGCGGTGGCTCTCGGCCAGCGCGATGCCCGGGTTGTAGGCAAGGCTGATCGTGAGCGTGCCCTCGTTGAAGGGCGGCAGGAAGGCGCGGGGCAGGAGCGTCGCGCCATAGGCGGCGGCGCCGACGCCGAGGACCACGGTCGTGAACAGGAAGCTCCGATGCGCAAAGGCCCAGCGCAGCAGGGCGGCGTTGCCCCGCTTGAGGTGGCGCACCACGAAGCTGTCCCGCTCGTGACCTTTGGTGCGTCCTGAAAGCAGGTAGTAGGCGAGCACCGGCGTGACTGTGATCGAGGTGATCAACGAGGCCAGGATCGACACGATGTAGGCGACGCCCAGAGGCGCGAAGAGCCGCCCTTCGATACCGGAGAGGGCGAAGAGAGGGATGAACACCAGGATGATGATCATCGTCGCGTAGACGATGCCGGACCGCACCTCCTGGGAGGCCGCCGCGATCACCTCCAGGACGGGCCTCGGCTCGGGCAGCTCCCGGTTCTCCTTCAGGCGCCGCAGGATATTCTCGACATCGACCACAGCGTCGTCGACGAGCTCGCCGATGGCGATCGCCAGTCCACCGAGCGTCATCGTGTTGATGGTGAGGCCGAAGGCATGGAAGACGAGCACCGTCACGAGGATCGAGATCGGGATTGCGGTGAGCGAGATCGCTGTCGCCCGCACATTCATCAGGAACAGGATCAGGATCACCGCAACGACGCCCGCGGCTTCGAGCAGGACCCGCTTCACGTTGCCGACGGAGGTCTCGATGAACGTGGCCTGCCGGAATTGCAGGTTCGTGGCCGAGACACCTTGAGGCAGCGTCTTCTGGATCTCGGCCAGCGCCGCCTCGATCTTGCCCGTGAGGTCGACCGTGTCGGCGCCGGGTTGCTTCTGGATCGAGACGATCACGGCGGGCTTGCCCTGGAAGCCGGCATCGCCGCGCTTCACCCGCGGGGCAAAGTCCACCTGCGCGACCTGATGTAGGAACACGGGCTGGCCCTGCTTGTGGACCACCACCGTCCTGCGCAGGTCCTCCAAACGTTTCGTCAGACCGACGTTCCGGATGAGGTACTCGCGCCCGTGCTGGTCGACGAAGCCGCCGCCCGTGTTGGTGCCGAAGCGCGTCACCGCCGCCTCGATCTGCTCGTGGGTGACGTCGAGGGCCTGGAGGGCCGCGATGTTCGGGATGATCCGGTACTGCCGGACCTCGCCGCCGATGGGGATCACCTGGGCGACGCCCGTGATGGTGAGGAGCTGGGGCCGGATCACGAAGTCGGCGATCTCACGCACCTCCATGGGAGAGACCGTGTCGCTCGTGATCGCGATCAGCATGATCTCGCCCATGATCGAGGTCACGGGCCCCATTTGAGGCGTGACGCCGCGCGGGAGCTGCTCCCCGACGAGGGCCAAACGCTCGGCCACGAGCTGGCGCGAGCGGTAGATGTCGGTGCCCCAGTCGAACTCCACATAGACGATGGAAAGGCCCACACCCGAGACCGACCTCACCCGGGTTACGCCCGGCATGCCGTTCATCGAGGTCTCGAGGGGATAGGTGACGAGCTGCTCGACCTCCTGCGGCGCGAGGCCCTCCGCCTCGGTCATCAGGGTGACGGTAGGACGGTTGAGGTCGGGGAACACATCCACGGGCACTCGGGGCAGGACGTAGGAGCCGTAGGCCACCAGCACTAAGGCCGCGGCAATGACGAAGAGCCGGTTCTTCAGGCTGGCCGAGACGAGGAAGTTGAACATCGCCGCGTTACCGGATCTGGTTGATGAGTTCGGAGCCGCGGACGACGATCCGCTCGCCGTCCGCCATGCCGCCCCGGATCACCAGCCGGGTCGCATCGAAGGGCTCCGTCCGCACGGGACGCGCCTCGAACCGCTCGGGATCCGTATGGCGCCAGACCACCGCCTCGCCGTTGGCGCCGCGCACCACCGCATCCCGAGGCATGATGATCCCGGTCACCGAGGCCCCGTTCTGAGCCACGACCGTCACGGGCTGACCCACGGAGAGGTTGGCCGGCGGGTTCTCGACGGCAAACTGGACGACCGTCGCCTGCTGCTGCATTGCCCTGCTGAAGCCCTGGAACGTGAGCTTCAGGGGCGTTCCGTCGACCGCAACCGCGCTCGCCTCCGTGACCTTGGCGGGATCCACATCGCCATAGACGAGCGCCTCGATCCAGAGCCCCTTCGGATCCACGAGCTGGAAGATGACGTCCTGTGAAGCGACCACCTGACCAGCAACGACCTTGGCACCAGCGATGGTGCCGTCGACGGGAGCCCGAAGCACCTCCGGCTCGATCCGGATTTGGCGCAGGATCTCGCGGCGGCGGCGCAGGCCCTCCAGCTCCGTCTCCGCGTCCGTGATCTGGCTCGCTGGCGCGACACCACGCTCGGCGAGCTGGCGCACACGCTTGAGCTTGGTCTCGGCGACGGCGATCTCCTGCTCGATCTCGCCAGCCCGCTCGGAAATCGTGGTGCGGTCGGCCTGAGGGACGGCCTGTTCGACGAGCGCGAGCACTTGGCCTTTCTTCACAGCCTGTCCGAGGCGTGGGAGGCCACCTTCCGGGGCGATGATCCGCCCTCCATTGATACTCTGGACGAGCCCTGAGCGGTTGGGATCCACGACCACGCGGCCGATCAGGCTCACGGCTTTCTGCGCCGCCTCTGGCTTTGTGATGGTTGTCCGCACGTTGAGGAGGCGCTGACTCGACTTCGGGACAAAGACCGTGCCGTCAGGGAGCCGCCGGGGCGTGTCGCCTGCCGGCAGGGCAGCCTTGGCGGCCTCGGGCCCGTGGTCGTGGCCCTCGTGAGCGAAGGCATAGGCGGTTGAGACGAGGAGCGCGACAAGGGCGAGGCCCGCCGCCGGCGCCAGCCTGCTGCGGCTCCGAACGGCCAGACCGAGCACGAAGCCGAGCAGGAGCGCCACACCTGCGATCGCATAGGGCGTCGGGACATCGGCCTTACCGATGCGGACGGTCGGGGTGCTCTGCAGCGCCTGGAGCGGCGATGAGCGGCCAGGCGCCGGCGCCGCGGCGACAGGCTTGGCCGGCAGCTGCAGCGTGCCGATGAGGAGATCGTCCCCGGAGGGTGCCGTGACGGCGAAGATAAGCTCCAGAGGGCCCTCACCGGCCAGCTTCGGCGAGGCGAGAGTGTAGGTACCGTCGGAGGCAGGCGCTGCCTGCACCTCCTCGTCCCCTGCGACCGTGACAGCGATCTTCGCATCGGTCACCGGCTCGTTGCTGACGAAGCGGTCGAGGAAGAGCCGAAGCCGGCCGTCCCGCAACACGCCGACGAGCTCGTAGGCATCCGACTGAGCCGTCACGCGCGGGTTCGAGGTCGTGACAGCCGCGGGTGGCGGTGTGCCGTGGTCGTGCCCTTCATGGGCGAGCGCCCCGGGAGCGAGTGTCGTCAGGAGGCTCAGACCGACAAGCACAGCCTGGATGCGGCGCAGGGCGCCGGTGGAACGGGTCAACATTGGGAGAACCCCGGATCATGAACACATCGTCGGGAGCGACGCGGCTCGGGCCGGTCGCTCGTTCAGGCGATGTCGGGGGTTCGTGGTGGCCGCTTGAGGCCATTGGGATCGATGCCGGACCCGCGCTGGCTCTCCGGGACGAGGACGACGCTCACGCCGATGGGAGCGGACGTCGTGTCCAGCCCGAAAGCGGTCAGAGCGATGGCACAGACGCTCGCACAGCAAGGGGTTCCCTCGCCTGCGGCCTGCTGGTCGCTCGGGGCTGTCTCACCCGGAAGATCGGCTTTGGCATGGTTGTGAGCCACCCCCTCGCCGTGATCATGCGCGGCTTCGTGGAGGTCGGGTGTGGGGTGTTCATGGGAAGCAGCCGGGTGGACGTGTCCAACCGGGGCCGTGGTCGCGCACTCCGTCGAGCCTGGACCATGCTGATGGAGACCCGCCATGGCGCCGCCGTGGAGCACGAACGACGCCACGGCCACGAGCATGATGCTCGCAACCAGACGACGATAGTAGCTCCACAAGGTGTTCACCGAATCACTCCTTCAGGGCGAGAACGACGTGACGGTCGACAAGTTTCCGAAAGGTTACCTCGGCAGGGACAGATAGCGACAGTGACACACCCTGCCAAGTCGAGCGGTTATGAACCTTCCAACACTGACAAGGTCAAGCCACCTACTTCACCAGGATCGTACCAACCATCCCCGCCTCCCGGTGTCCCGGGATCAGGCAGGCATACTCGAAGGTTCCGGCCTGTGTGAACTGCCAGCGCAGGACGCCTGTGGTCTTCGGGCGCAGTCGCTTCGCGTTGGGGTCGTCATGGTCCATGTCGGGGTGCTCGGCCATGGCTTCCGCATGCTGGCGGTTCGCCTCGGCGGTTCCGAGGACAAGCTCGTGGTCAAGCTCTCCGCTGTTGCGCAGAACAAACTGGACCTGCTCACCGCGGCCGATCTCGATCCGGTCCGGCTCGAACGCCATCCCGCTCCCGGTCTCCCTCATGGCGACCTGGATCACACGCCCACCCCTGGCGGGATCACCAGGGCGCCCGTAGGCGGTCTCGGCCGTATGATCATGGTCATGATGCCCCGGGTCCGCCGTGGCGGCGATCGAGACAGGCAACACCAGGGCTGCCGCGGCAGCAAGGAGGACGGACACGCTACGCATGATCGCCTCCCTCAGTGGTGCCCATGATGGGCGTGAACGAGCGCGTGACCACGTCCCCGGGCAATCAGCCAGCGGTTCACCGGGAATGCGAAGGCACCGGCGATGAGAAGGGCGACGGCGAGGCTCCCCCAGAAGAGCGGGCTCGACAGCGGAGCGTCCATGGCGCCGGGGATCACCACCATGATCACGTTGTCGACGATCTCCATGATGGTGATGGAGGCGGTATCCGAGGCAAAGGCCAGCCCGACAGCCGTGCTGAAGGCCATTCCGCTGCGCAGAAGCGGCAGCATGGTGAGCGCGTAGCCGAACAGGAAGGCGAGCACCACCGCGAGAGCGATGCTCGCCCCGGCGCCCCAGCCGAGCGCGGTGCCGATCACCATTCCGAGCACCTCACCGATGGCACAGCCGGTGAGACAGTGGACGGTCGCGCTAAACGCTGTCCGGTTCAGGCTGGAGCTGAGAGCGGCCGCATGGTGGCGGTGGTTGTGACCATGATGGTCATGGGTTTGGGCTTGCATGGGAGCCTCCTCATCCGAGAGCTGCAGTGGTCAGAATGCGGCGCGTCGGGGTGTAGCCGGCACCGGACACGATGGCTTCGACGGCGTCCCAATCGGTGCTGCCGTGGATGGAGACCAGCTTTGAGACCGGGTTCGCGTCCACAGTGGTGCCGGGCAAGGCGGCCGCAATGGCCTCCTCGATGGTGCTCGCGCAGTGCGAGCAGGTCATGTCCTCGACCCTCAGGGTCAGCGCACCGCATACGGCTTCAGAGGGCTTCGCGAGCCCCGTCTGGCGGGTTGCACATCCACACATGGTTCAATGTCTCCTCGGTCTGTGGTGACCATGAACGAGGTGTGAGCCTTCCCATCATGGGAAGGTCAAGCAGTCTTTTGAAGGCCTCGGGATATGACTTCCGGAACACTCACACCTTCGCCGGGACGAGCCGGACTTCGGTGACGCTGCCTGTCGGCGGCGCGTCGGCCGAAGTGCTCTCGCGTGTTCAGACGAGCCATGACGATCCTCACCATCCAAGCGGACAGGTCTTGGACCAGCGACGGTTTCAGCACTGAATGGGAAAGGCTTGCGATCGCGCCGGGATCGCCGATGCGACTTTCCATGATCTGCGGGGCACCACGATCACAGAACTCGCAACGGCCGGGTGCTTGGCCGCAGGGATCGCCCCTCTGATGGGACATGCCCCGAAGGACAGTCAGACCCTTCTGGACGTCCACTCCCTGAGAGGGCGTCTGGAGTTGGCCGACACCGCTATGGCGACCCTTGAGGACAAGAGAGGGGGACCGCAAACGGTAGATCCGGGTGAAAAACCCGAGCAAGGGCGGCGTCGACAGGCCGTACGGCCTCCTCCCGGCAGGCGGTCTGAATCACAGGCGCGCCTGCTCGCAACGCCCAAACGGATTCAGCCCGCCCAGATCACGCTCTAGAGACCGAAGTCCAGTTGGGTAAGACCTAGGTTGATGCCTCGCAAAACGATCACCATCTGGCTCGTCGAATTGGCTACGTCGACCCGGACGACGGTCTCACCAGCGCTGGTCTCAGACCAAGTCACTCGCCCATCCACAAACCCGGTATTTTGCCCGCCCCATAGAAATGCTCCATTGCCAGTGACCGCCGTTCCGTTTGCGTCGATTGTCGACAAGTCAATGCGATCCTGGGCATGAACGAAGTCCTGGACTCTATCGGCCGTTGCGGTTGTGGCCGTGCTTTCCGTAATGGCGTTGAAGTCGAAGACGTCGTTCCCGCCTCCGCCGCTCATCGTGTCCGCGCCCGCGCCGCCATCGAGCGTATCGGCACCGGTGCCGCCGTACAGCGTGTCGCTCCCAGCGAGGCCGCTGAGAACATCGGTGCCGCCCTGGCCACTGAATGTGTCCCCGCCCGATCCGCCCGTGATCGTGTTCGCGAGGATGTTGCCGGTGCCGGTGAAATTGCCCGAACCCGCGAAGGTCAGGATCTCGACATTATCCGCAAGAGTGTAGTTCACGAGCGCACGGACAGTGTCGGTGCCCGCAGCAGCGGCCTCAGTGATGCGGTCGCCGAGGTCGTCGACGACATATGTGTCGTTCCCGACTCCGCCGCTCATCGCGTCAGCACCTGTACCACCGTCGAGCGTGTCCGCGCCGTCGCCGCCGTCAAGCGTGTCGATGCCGGCGAGGCCGTTGAGGGTATCGTTGCCGCCCAGGCCGCTGAGCGTGTCGTTGCCTGCCCCGCCTGTGATGGTGTTCGCGAGCGCGTTGCCGTTGCCGGTGAAGTTGCCCGTACCCGCGAAGGTCAGGATTTCGACATTATCCGCAAGAGTGTAGTTCACGAGCGCACGGACAGTGTCGGTGCCTGCCCCTGCAGCCTCTATGACGCGGTCGCCGAGGTCGTCGACGACATACGTGTCGTTCCCGCCCCCACCGCTCATCGTGTCCGCCCCTGTGCCACCGTCGAGCGTATCGGCACCGGCGCCGCCGTTCAGGGTGTCGCTCCCGGCGAGGCCGTTGAGGATATCGCTGCCGCCCGCGCCGCTGAGCGTGTCGTTGCTCGGACTGCCATCGAATACATCGTTGTTGGCAGTGCCGGTTCTGGTTATGCCAGGGGACACCAGGGCAACCGAGACATCGTGCTGCCCGAGCCCGGTGAGGCTCAGCTCAAGGTGATCTCCCGCCGTGTCGCGGGTCTGACTGACGATCGTGGCACCTGTGACGGAGACGCTCCGGCCGTTGAGCTCGGCGAGATCAAGCCGGATGCGCCCTTCTCCGGTAACCGAGAAGCTGAGATTTTGCCCGTCGCCGTTCGCCGACTGCAAGTCCATCCGCATGTCGAAAAAGGTGATGTGGGTCACATCGGTCGGGGTCGCTCCCAACTGAATGTTGTAGGTCGCATTGGCCTGTGCGGATGGAAGGAAAACGCTGTCATTGTCGTAAGCGTACCATCCCGACACACTCGCGATGGACGATCCTGCACCCAGGTCCAACGCGAAGTTACCCAGCCTGCTGCCCGTCACCTTCGCGGTAAGGGTATTCGTGGCGCTGTTGAAACTGTAGTCAAAACTCGCCTTCTCCGATGCGGAGATGCGATCCGCCAGGTCGGCCAGCGTCACGAACTCGCTGCCGCGTTGATGGGCGTAGTTGATAAAGCTCGTGAACATCTCTGTGGTGTAGGGTGACTGGGTCTGTCCTTCGTTGACCAGCCACTGGGTCGGACCGTAATCATGCCAGGTCCACAGCATGATCGGCAGATCCGCCGCAGCACTAAGGGCTTTGAACTCGTTCTGCCACTCCGCTGCAGCCTGAGACGCGGTCATCCCGCCCCCGAACTGGGGCAGAGCTTCGACCAAACTGAAGTCGGACTTCATGTTCGGTGCAAGGAAAACTCGCTGCGTATCGGTGGCTGAGGGCGTCAGATAGCCAAAAGCCCCGGGATACCCGGCGCCCACCCCTGTGTACCGACCGGTCAGATAGGAGTAAGAGGGCGCATCGGCATAGAAGCGATGGTCCGTCGCAATCGTCTCCGGGGCGCCCGGAATCGCGGCTCCAAGCACCTGAATTCCGAGGTTCTGCTCAATCAGCGCTTTTGATTGCCCGAACTCATATGCGAGGTTGACCGTGGCAGGGTTCGTGTCCTCGGGATGGGTCATTGAATGGCTGCCGATCTCGCCGCCGAGCGCCATCAGCTGCCTGTAGTACGGCGCCGAGACTGACCAATTCGTACCAGTGCCGTTCGTGCCATCTCCAATATCGATGTAGTATGATCCTGCGAAATTATAGGATTGTTTCCACTGCTGTACGATCGGCAGGAATTTGTCATAGATACCGGGCTGCCCGCCACCGGGGGTGACGTCGTCTTGATACATCGCCTGGTCCATATCGACGCGCGTCGATACGATTGACGCGAACCGGCTCATCTGCAGGCTCAGTTCGGGCGCTCCCGGCTTCTGGCTCTGGATGGTGTAATCCAGCGCGTTACTGAGCATGTTGCTGTCAGCGAGCATGCCCTCTGTGGCAAAGAAAACATTCTTTCCGCCGGTCTGAGTCGTCAAAACAGCGTTATAGGTGCCGTCCGCGGCGCCACCCGACGTGGTTTGCGTAGCGACCGTTTGGGCGGAGCTGTCGACTCCGCCAAAGTACGCGGTGCCGACCTTCGAAGTCGCATTCTCCACGTAAGTCCGAATCGGTCCGGCATCGTACCCAATCACCGGGGCGGCTCCCGCGGTTGCCGACACCACGACCGAGGCAACGTTGTCCCCGCCGAGCCGCTCGACCCCGAGCAGTTGCTTCATTCTCGCATAGGAGTCGCCCGCGAGTGCCGCCCCCGTCTCATCGTTGGTCATGAAATTGCCGGCCGCGATGAGGCTGATGCCGTATTTGTACACGGCATCCGTCAAGGTGCCTTGAATGGCACCCAGGTCGGCCTGATTGACGTTCGCGAACGAAGGGAAGATCAGGGTATCGTATTGCTTGAGAGTATCAATGTTTTTGAGATCGGCTTCCGTGAGTACGTCATAGGGGATGCCGGCCATCGCGGCCTGGCTCTGCGCCGCCATGAAGAGATCAGAGTAAGCGGTATCGCTGAAGTACTTGCTCGCGCTGGTCTCGGAGTAGACGATAGCGACCTTCAGCTGGCTATCGTCGATATGCGTAGAAGGACCCTTGATGGCATATTGATTGGCGTAGTTACTCGGTAGGAAGACCTGATTGTTGACGTCGACAAGCACACCGACGGAGCTCGGAGAGCCTGCGAGCTGAGCCTGCGGAAGCGCGATCTCAACGACGGTGGAATCGCTCGAAAACGCGTATTGAAGATTGACATTGCTGACCAGGACTCCGGACTCAGGCCCCTCCGCCTGGACCTGGTAGAGGCGAGGCACCAAATCCGCGCCGATTTCGATCTTGTACTCGGCGCCACCCGCCCACCCAAAGATCTGGTAGCCCGTCGTGGAGCTCATGTCACTGTTGAGCCAGATCGTCGTGTTTGGCCCGATCGCACCGGAAGATTTCAGCGCAATGGTGTAGTTGCTGGCGTCCAACTTGCCGTAGACTTCGTAGCCTTGCGTTCCAGTCGAAGGGGTATCGAGCCGATCGGCAGCGGTCCAATCGCTCAGGGTTCCGTCGAGTGTGATAGCCATGGAATTCCCCTCCAACTTGGCCTAACCAGCGCAAGAAAATTGAAATAAGCAATTTGTTTATGCAATATAACCTGCCTGAACATAATGTATAACACGCTCTTTCGGATGGTATTTAGCTCATTCTTTTAGGGACCATATAACATACTCTTTTGGAGGAGGAGCGTAAGGCCACTCCTTGCATCTCAACCCGTTTCGTCAATAGCTCTTTCGGAGCTAAGTGCTTTCAGCACGACTACCTTTGAGCTAAGCGGTAAGTGACGGTGTCGGATGCGGCGGTGAAGGCCAGATCGATGGCGGCTCTGCGCCCGTAGCGGACGGCGAGGCGAGGAGGCCGCCGGCACCAGGAGAGAGTACGCTCGACGCCCACCTGTGCCGCGCGACTTTGCGCTGCTCTCAACACCACGGCAGGCGATGCGGGGTTACAGATAACGGCGGGTCAAGTCACGACGGCATAACGACGATCGTCTGCTTTTTCGGCTTGAAGCTTGCCGGATCCGCGTAGCGGTGGTCCCCAAGACTGCTGGACGGGCCTATGGCATCGGGCAGCTGTTCTGGCGCCTGTTGCGTTGCCGCCTAGATGAGGCGTGAGGATATATTTGTCGGGAACCCGACAGATCAGGGGAGGAGGCGGGCATAAGCTGAAAATATGGGATGTTCACTGCGTAAAAACTGTCATAACGGCAGGGAACCTTGCGTCGCTGGACAACATGAGCCTATTAGGCAGTTGCATATGTCTCTTCTATCGTGAGACCAGCGAGGCGTTGCGCGTTGAGTGATCCGGGTGGCAGGTAGACCACATCTGCGAGTTCCTACTTTGACGGATCGTGTCCCGACACGATTTCGTGCACAAATCCGACATCGAAATTTGGTGTTCACATCATGAATATGGCGCCAATCTTGGTCGTGAGTACATTGCTGGCTGGGTGCACGTTCAATGAAAACAAAGGGACCGTTGAGGGATATCAGTCTTGCCTCGAATGGGCAAACAGACGATTTAAGGATTTTTCCATATCGAGAGAAGTATGTATAAACAAACACAAGATAAAACTATCCAATATACTTTCCGGTGAAGCCGAGTACAAGAGGTGTTATTTTTGTGTAACTGGCACTCCGAACTCATTTGCCGGGAACGTCACAAACACGGCCGCTGATCAGATAGTGACGAATTTCGCTTTATACATAAAGATCGACGGAAAGGTGGAGAAGAAAGATTTTTCCAATATCTGGGTTGAGCCCAATAAGATGATAAATTTCTCGATCAGCCATGAAAACTTACAGCACCGGGTTTATGACAAAAGTTTATGGAAATACGAGTGGTTTATAAGCGATATTTACGGTCTAAGGATCGGGGGTGCTACAGTAAACAATGCGAATGAGGCGGATCAGACGCCTCGGGAGCAGCGTTTAAGTTCCCGTGAACCGCATGTGATGCCGGCGTCGAATAACTATTGATTCCGTGTTCGGTCCCGCGCTGTCGTGGTCTAGGCGGCCACCGTGCTGCGAGCGAAGCGCCACGGCTGCCTGACGTCAGCACTCACAACACAGTTTGGGACGGTTGAGGCATGGGGAGCGCTTGCCTCATCGCACCCTCGCGAGGCGCCCAGGGATTGGCCCACGGAAGCAGTCTCCATAGGGGCTTTCGGCGTGGACCACGTCATGACCAGCGTCTCAACTGCCTTAGCGAGCACTCTTTGGTGCTCGATTCCGGCGATCGGTGACTTCGGTAATGGCGGCTTGAGACAGTCTGCGGACCTCCATCATGCCCGCGGTCGTTCGTGGTTCACCGCATCTGCTCACGAGGGAGATCCTTCATGCCGGCGCAAGCTGCTGCCCCATCGCGTTCCCCGGTCTCAATCGTGATACCCTGCTACCTCGGCTCGGCGTCCCAAGCCGAGATGCTGGACGAAACTCTCCGAACGGTAGCGGCGCAGAGCTGGCCTGATTACGAAGTTATCTTAGTTGATGACGGCTCGCCCGTCTCTGTCGCTCCTGTGGCGGACGCTCACCCGCGAACCAGGACGGTGCGGCAGGACAATGCCGGCCCTGCTGCTGCTCGCAACGCCGGCACAGCGCTCAGTCGTGGGCAGTACATTGTCTTCCTGGATGCGGACGATCACCTGCTGCCGGACGCCCTGACGGCGGGGATCGGTGCCCTCGAGACGAACCCGGAGGCTGGCTTTGCCATAGGTCCTCGTGAGGAGATGACCTTTGAGGGCGAGCCTGTGCCCTGGCAGGTCTCCCCGCCGCCACCACAGACCGACATCTACCTGCCGCTGCTGCGCTTCGACTGGTACATCATTCCACCCTCCTCGGTGATGTTCCGTCGCGAGGTCGTGGAAGCGGTCGGCGGTTTTCGGGACCCCTGGGGAGCCGACGATCTCGACTTCTACCTGCGTGTGGCGCATCGGTTCAGGGCTTGCTGCTACCAGGCTCCTGCCGTGACGCGCTACCGCCGGTACAGCACCAGTTCCTCACGCGATGGCGAGCGCATGCTGCATAGCATCCGCTCCGTCTATGAACGGCAATGGCCGCTCGTGCAGGGCGACGCCACCGCCGAGGCGGCTTTTCATCGGGGGCTCCACCTCCTGACCGAGATCTTCCTCGATTGTCTGGTAGAGAATGTCCAGGATCGGCTACGCCAGGGCGAGACAGGCCGCGCCCTCAGGACCGCGCGGCTGCTCATGGCAGAGAGCCCCTCCCGATGGCGAGCCCTCCTGGTCCGACAGCCCAATCTTGCTTCTCTCAGAGAAGATCAGACGGTCTCACCGTGAGCCACGCAGCCGGGGACCTGGCGTCAGGAGCCAAATGTCTACTTCAGGTCAGGCAGGGACCGTCCCATCATGCGCAACGGCTGCTCAGCGCCCGAAAGCGGGCCAGGAAGCTCGGCGACCTACCCTTGGCTCGGACGCGCTTGTGCCCCCAGGTGACAGCTCCGTGTTACGTTCTTAGATATAGACCCTCCACAGGCAGGATCGGGCAAGTTGCGTCTCTGGCAGAACGGTGTGAGCGCACCATAAATAATGGCAGGCTCCTTCCGCATTCGGAGGCCGCTGTTTCCTGGCAACGTCAGGATGGCGTCTCGGGGACCGGTGAGGTGCCGAGGAACAGTTGAACATCAGCCTCTCCGTGACGGGCGAATATCAGAGCCCGGCACAAGGCCGGGCTCGATAACGCTGGTCTTTGCGGTCTACAGCCAGATGTCCGAGGTGTGCGAGTTCGTCACGACGAGCTTGTTGACGACGACGTTGATTTCGAAGTCCGCTTGCCTGTCGCCATTGGTGTCGCCCTGGAGGATGCCGTTGACGAGCCTAAGCTGACCATCCACGCCTGAAAAGTTTTTCCCGCCGATCCAAATGAAAGCTTGGTTGCCCTTTCCACCGTCCGTGATGTCCGTGTCGGCATCGATGGTGCGGAGGTCAATATGATCGAGGCCGCTCACGAAGTCGGCGATCGTGTCTCTGTCTCTGCGAACGACGGATTCCTGGATCGTATCGAAGTCGAAAATGTCGCTATCGGCGCCGCCCGTGAGGATGTCATGTCCTCGGCCGCTTCTGAGATAATCCGAGCCCGAACCACCAACGAGCAGGTCGTCGCCGTTTCCGCCGTAGAGCTTGTCGTTCCCAGCATGACCCACAAGTACGTCGTGGCCAGTTCCGGCCTCGATCACATCGGCGTAGCCGTTACCGTAAAATTTGTCGTTCGCACTGTGCGCTCTTCCGAGCCAAGCGCCCGATTTGAGGTCCGAGAAATCAACTTTTATGTTGAGGCTCTCTACCTTAAATACTACTTTTTCATTTTTGTAGTATATGACGTCTTCGATGACGACTTTGTCGCCGTTGACAGTATAATTAGCTTTATATGAATCAATGTATTTTAGTCCATTTACGGCAATATGTCTAGTTTTTCCATTGTCGCTTATTACAAATCCCCTACTGACTTGATCGGATTCAGCGAAAATCCATCCCGCACTCCTTGTGCTAGACATGTTAAAGCCAAAGCCAGCACTGTTGTACAACGTAAAAACGGACACAATTCACCCCAAACACCACATGGTCAGGTTTTCGTTCTAAGATGCATCGCCGAACAGGGAAACAGGACATTTGGCTAGTGCGTGCTTCGTTTCGCGCCATGTCACCCCACCCTCGGCTTGCCGAAAACCTGTCCGAGCGTACGGCGTGACTCGACTCCGAGGGCGAAGTCCCACAGTGTTGGCGTCAGCCACCGTCTTGTGATTGGAACTCCTGGGGCGGCGGCCCGGACGACAGGGTGCCCGTATCCCCCCACCGAGTATCCTGTCGTCCGTCTCTCCATTTCGATCGGGCCCTGAGGTTGCCCTGTAGGACTTCCTTTACTGTGTTCACACCGGCGCGAAAGCGGCTGCTATGAGAGCTGGGCCATCGGGCGGCCCGGTCCCCTTCGTCGCGACCCTGGTGGCAGGCTGCGACGACACGGCGGGCGGGGCCTCGCGCAGGCGCCATGGTCTCTATGGCCTTTCTGCACTCCATGTCTGGTCGGGTCGGTATCGAGTACAGCCGCCTCTTAACCACCCTGCCCCATTCTGCATCCGGGTCGCATTGCGTATCTGGCCCTGGGAGGGCGAACCCTGCCCCGCCGGTCGCTCAGGCCGCGCGGAGCTTTCATCGGCTGGGTCGCCTCGCGAACGGTGGGGTCAGCGCATGCACGGCGCGCGGCCGGGCGGCTCAATAGCTTGTCTCCATGGAGACCGGAGTTATCGCCATCGCCGCTACCCGCACCACCAGCCCGATCGCCCAGACGCTGGCCGCTGCGGCCTTCGCGATCGTGATGTTCAGCGTCTCCCGGGCGGCTGCGACTGCAGCTTCGGCCTCCTGCACCACGCTGGCTAGGCCATAAATTTGAGCGCTGGTCGGCTAGAGCGTTTTCGAGTGAGGTGGATCCGGCTCACGTGAAGAAAACGCGTCGACAGCTCTAGCGCGAAGCTTTCCGGGACATCAGGTACGTATCAGCGGCTGCGGGGCTTCAACCGGGCCGTGCCCGCGACGGAGGGTCTTTCCGATAAAGAAGCTTGAGCGTGGGTCAGCACGTCCATTCGAACACGTGTTCGCGGAATCCGGTTGAGCCCTGGTTGCAGCAGCAATGCGGTCACGCTCGCAGCCGAGGAGGCGTTTGCACAGTCATGTACCTGAACGCCGCCTGTCAGACCGTTTTCAGTGTTGTTTCTCTTAGCCGGTGTAAAGAACGGCTCCCCGGAACGGCCGGCCGTCCCGACAAGGTTCCCCGTCCGGGCGAAGCGGCACCAGATGGCCGCGGCCCCTCGTCGTCATCGAACATCCTCCCGCATTCACTCCCGCGCGAAAGCCCGTCCGGATGAAGGCAGGGGCAAGGGTGCCGGAGCAGGGAGGGGCGTCGGATCGGCTGCAAGGCGTCCGGGGGTGCCGCCCAGGCGCACTTGGAGCTGCGCGCCGAAGACATTGCGCCGGAAGGGCTCGTCGTCGCCGTCGACCACCACGCCGCCGGTCTCACCGGAACGGACATGCGAGGTGAGGTGGTTGGCGAAGAGGGAGAACGCGGCGTCCGGGTGGAACTGGTACGTGACCCGGGCCGTGCCCGCATAGACCGCGCCGTCCGTGCCGGGCTGCGTCCAGGCCCAGCCGCCCGCGAGCTGGACGTCGTAGAAGAGCTGATCGGTGAGCTGGCCGTAGGACTGGAACGTCGCCTCGGCCGATTGGTAGCGGTCCGGGTTCCAGTAGCCGTTGTCGAGCACTTCCTTGAAATCGAAGGCCGTCAGCCGGGCTCCGAGCAGAATGTCGGGCTTGATGGAGACGCGGCGAGCGAGTTCGAGCTGACCCCAGACGCGCTCGTTGCCGTCCGTGTAGGAGCTGTAGAAACCGCGGCCCGTGACCCGCAGGTCGTAGCTCGGCGTGAACTCGACCGATCCGCCGAAATCGTTCTGGAACACGTCCCTAACGATGGAGACCGGGTTCTCGTCCGGATAACGGCGCGCAGCCTGAAGGTTGAGCCGCCAGACGTCATCGGGAATGAGGCTCAGCGTGGTCTCATGCGTGAAGGTCACGTCCTTCTTGTCCGGCTCCTCTTCGGAGTTGACGAAGAAGTCCGTCTTCAGCTCCAGCCAGTCGTTGAAGCGCCGGCGTCCCCGCAGGCCGACGCTGTAGACATCGACGTCGGGGAAGAACCCGCCCCGATGGCTCAGCATCCTGATCTGGGGAGCGAGCTTGGTCAGGCCGCGGTCGAAGGTGAACTCCTGGAACACGAGGGCCCCCGTAATCCTGAGATCGTCGGACCGGCGGATCTGCGAGGCCTCGATCTGGGTCAGGGGCCGGCGCTCGCGCAGGAGGTCGTCCAGCAGGCGGCGCGCGCCCTCGTCGTCCGGTTTCACGGCCAGGATGGCGAGCGCGGCATCCTCCGACAGGTCCGGCCGTCCCATTGCCCGGCGGGCATCGGCCACGATGCGGAGCGTCTCCGGATCCCGGTCACCGCGAAGGAGGAGAGGCGTGATTCTCTCCAGCGCCACCCGATGCAAGCCGAGCGAGGTCTCTGCCCGCGCCGCGCCGCGCAGGGCATCCGCATTGTCGGGCTTCAGCCGCAGCGCCGCCTCGAAATCGGCCAGCGCGCCCCGGTGGGCCGCGACCGCGTTGAGGGCCTGGCCGCGGCCGATGAGCGCCTCGAGGTCGGCGGGGTCGGCGAGGAGGATCGCGGTGTAGAAGGGCAGGCCAAGCGTGGGCTGGTTGCTCCACGAATAGGCCCGCGCGAGACCGAGCCGCGCCGCGCGGAGATCCACGGGCGCGAGATCGCTCCGCTGCAGCACCTCCTGGTAGAGCGGAATGGCGGCGAGCGGCTGGCCGGAATAGAGCACCTGGTCGGCATATTCCCGCAGCAGTTCCGGACGCCGCTCCGGCGCGACGGCGAGAGCCTGGGCGAAGAGGGCGGCGGATTGCCCGTTGCGGCTCTGGCCCGCAGCCTCCCGGGCACCGCCCACGAGGGCGTCCGCATAGGCCTTGCGGGCCTCCTGATCGCGCGGGTTCTGCCGCACGATCGCGCGCCACGCCTCGATGGCCTCGCCCCATTGGTTGCTCCAGAGCAGCGCGAAGGCGAGACCCCGCTGCAGGCGCTGCCGCTCGGCGGGCGCCCGGTTCCCGACGCGCAGACCCTCCCGGTAGAGCACCACGGCCGCGCGGGGCTGGCCCGAATAGGCGAGCTGGTCGGCGAATTCCGGCAGGAGTTCCTGGCGTCGGCCGGGCGCGGTGTCGATGGCGCGCCGGAACAGGTTCGCGGCCTCCGCGTTGCGGGTTTTCCCGGCCGCCTCCCGGGCCGCACCCACGAGCGCATCGGAGAGCGCCTTCCGGGCCTCCTGATCGTTCCGGTCGGCGCGAAGGATCTCGGTCCAGGCCTCGATAGCCGCGTCCCATTGGCTGCTCCACAGGAGCGCGAAGGAGAGGGCCCGGTTTGTCGTCCGGCGGTCCTCGGGCTGCAATCCGGTCTGGCGCAGGGCTTCGCGGTAGAGCGGGACCGCACGGGCCGGCTCGCCGGAATAGGCGACCTGATCGGCATATTCGCGCAGGACCTCGCGCCGCTTGGACGGGTCGAGCGCGACGGCACGGGCAAAGAGGGCCGCCGCTTCCTTGTTGGCGCCGCGGCCGGCGGCCGCCCGGGCCTCGGCGATCGCCTTGTCGGCCGGGGTTGCCGGCGCGGCCGGCGCAGGCGATGCGGGTTGCGCGGATGCAGATGGTGCCGGTTGCGCGGATGCAGATGGTGCCGGAGCACCCTGCTGCGGCGATGCTCCGTCGGTCGGCGCACGCACGGTGCCGGCGCGTGCGTCGGCGAGCGCCCGCCTGGCCTCGGCATCGTCCGGATCCTGGGCGAGCACACCTTCGAGCGCCGGGATCGCCTCTCCGGACCGGCCGCTCCACAGGAGCGCGAAGGCGAGCCCCCGGCGCAGGCGCCGTTGCTCGGCCCTGGGGCGGCCGTCCTGCCGCAGCGCCTCCTGGTAGAGCGGAACCGCGTCCCCGGGTCGGCCCGCATAGGCGGTCTGATCCGCATATTCCGGCAGAAGCTCCTGGCGCCGTCCGGGGGCGGTCTCGATGGCGCGCCGGAAGAGAGCCGTCGCATCGGCGTTCCGCCGGCGCTCGGCGGCCTGCCGCGCGGCGCCCGCAAGCGCGTCGCTCAGCGCCTTGCGGCCCTCCTCGTCGTTCGCATTCCCTCGAAGGATCGCCTCCCACGCACCGACCGCCTCCTGAAAGCGGCTGCCCCACAGGAGCGCGAAAGCGAGATTGCGCCGCAGGCGCGACTGCTCGGCCTCGGGCCGGTCGCCGCGGCGCAAAGCCTCCTGGTAGAGCGGAACCGCATCCGCGGGCCGGCCCGCATAGGCGGTCTGGTCGGCGAGTTCCGGAAGCAGGTCCTGGCGTCGCATCGGCGCCGTCTCGATGGCGCGCCGGAAGAGGGCTGCGGCGTCCGCATTGCGGCGTCCTTGGGCAGCCTGGCGCGCGCCCCCGACCAGGGCATCGGCCAGCGCCCGGCGGCCCTCCTCGTCGCCCGGGTTGTCGCGCACGAGCGCCTCCCAGGCCGGGATCGCGTCCTGGAACTGGCTGCTCCACACCAGCGCGAAGGCGAGCGCGCGGGTGGTCCGCTGCCGCTCCTCGGCCGGAAGGTCCGTGCGCGCCAGCCGCTCGCGATAGAGCGGCACCGCCCGGGCCGGCTCGCCTCCGAAAGCGAGTTGATCGGCGTATTCGCGACCGATCTCCAGCTGCCGAGCCGGGTCGAGGGTCAGCGCGCTTTCGAACAGGGCTGCCGCCTCCCGGTTTGCGCCGCGGCCGGCCGCGGCTCGCGCCGCGCCGACGGTCGCATCCGCGAGGGCCTTGCGGGCCTCGGCATCGCCGGGAGCGGCCTCCGCGATCGCGCGCCAGGCCGGGATCGCCTCCTCGAACTGGTTGCTCCAGAGCAGAGCGAAGGCGAGGCTCCGTTCCGCCCGACGACGAATTTCCGGCGAGAGGGCGGGATCGGCGAGGCGCTCGCGATAGAGCGGCACCGCCTCGCCCGGCCGGCCCGCATAGGCGAGCTGGTCGGCGAATTCGAGCAGCCATTCGCTGCGCCGCTCCGGCGCGACCCGGATCGCCTGCTCGAACAGGCGCGCGGCCTCGCGGTTGTTGTTGGCGGTGGCTGCCGCGCGGGCCTGCGCGAGGAACTCGTCCGCTGACTGGGCCACGGCATCGAGTGGCGCGAGGTGAAAAGCAAGGAACAGGAGCAAGCCGGCGAACCGACGGCCCAGCGCAGGCCGCTTGAAATCCATCGTGTGGAGTCTCGAATCGGGTGGGAGTGAAGAACGGAAGATTGCGACGCTACCAGCGTGACCTTGCGTTACGGAAGCTGCACAGGGTTGCCGCGACGCTCGCCTGACGTAGTTTTTCCGCTGATGTTGCTTATTCGCTAGCCTCGGCGGGCTTGGCGGATACGGAATCCGACCTTTGTCCTCCGCCGGCAGGAGTGTGCCCGTGGCGCGTTACGCCTCCCGTTTCGAGACCCAGACGCCCTGGACGCCACTGCCCTACTCACCTTGGCACGAGGCCGCGTGGCAGTTTCTGGCGACGTCGAGCATCGTCTTCGGGGCTTGGTACATCGGCTGGCGCTGGGCGGTTTCGATCAACTGGCAGGCGCTGTGGTTCTCGATCCCGCTCCTGATCGCCGAGACCGGCGCCTTCATCGGGCTCGCTCTGTTCACCATCAACCTCTGGAGCGCCAGATCCCCGATGCCCGGCGCGCCGCCGGCGAGCTTCCGCGACTGCACCGATGACCCTTCGGCACCGGATCGGCCCATCGCGGTCGACGTGTTCTTCGCGACATACAGCGAAGACCCGGAACTGGTGCGCCTGGGCCTGCGCAATGCCAAGGCGATCACCTATCCCTATCCGATCGAGCTGAAGATCCACGTGCTCGACGACGGCAAGAGGCCCGCCATGGCGGCCGTGGCCGCGGAGGAGGGCGCGAATTACCTGACACGAACGGGGAATATCGGTTTCAAGGCCGGCAATCTGCGCAATGCGATGGAGAACACCTCGGGCGACTTCATCGTGATCTGCGATGCGGACACGCGGCCCTTCCCCACGATCCTGGAGCAGACGCTGGGTTATTTCCGGGACCCCAAGATGGCCTGGGTGCAGACGCCGCAATGGTTCAACGACATCCCGCCCGGCGTCCCGTTGCCCGCCGTGCTGGACCGATGGCTCGGCCCGGTGGGGCGCGGGCTCGGGAAGGGGATGGAAGCCCTCTTCGGGCCGATCCAGATCGGAACCGACCCCTTCGCCAACGACCCCCAGCTCTTCTACGACGTCATCTTGCGGAGGAGGAACTGGGCCAATGCCGCGTTCTGCTGCGGGGCCGGCTCGATCCATCGCCGGGAAGCCGTGATGGAAGCGGCATTGCGGCAGTGGTCCGATCACGTCGCGGCCGCAGCGGGGCGCAACGAGCGGGCCGCTCGCCGGCTGACGGGCGAGAGGGTGCTGTCGGACGACATCCGCGACAACGTCCGCTGGCAGGGGGCGCTCGAGGAGGAGTTCACGCCCTACAAGTTCCACGTCTCGGAGGACATCTACACGTCGATCGTGCTCCACAGCGACCGCGAGCGAGGCTGGAAGTCTGTCCAACACCCGGTGGTGCAGACCAAGATGCTGTCACCCGCCGACCTTCTGAGCTGGACCATCCAGCGCTTCAAATATGCCGGCGGCACCCTCGACATCCTGGTGAACGACAACCCGCTGTTTCGCCGAGGCAAGCTGACCCTGCCGCAGCGGCTCATGTACGGCTCGACCTTCTATTCGTATTTTGCGCCGATCTGGAACGTCATCTTCCTCATCTGGCCGATCATCTTCCTGTTTACGGGTGTGGCGCCCGTTTCCGGATATTCGCTCGATTTCTTCCTCCATATCGGGCCGTTTCTGCTCCTGAACGAATTGGCTCAGGTCGTGTCGCTGTGGGGCAACTCCCCATCCAAGGGCAGGGCCTGGTATCTCGCGTCGTTCCCCCTCGGGCTCCAGGCCCTATGGACGGTGCTGCGCGGACGAAAGATCTCCTTCCCGGTCACGCCGAAGGACCGGCAGGTGGGGACATATCCCCGTCTCGTGAAATGGCAGATCGGGGTCGTGGTGCTGACGGTTGCGGGCCTGGTCTGGGGGTGGAGCGCCTACGCGGCCGGCCGCGAAGGCTACTCGTTCGGCGCCATGATCGCGAACACGGTCTGGGGCCTCAACAACGCGCTCGCGATGATCCCGATCATTCGGGCCGCGTTCTGGCAGCCGGACCCTGTCTACGAGGCTCCCATCATGGAGGCCGCGACGCGACCGTGAGCGGCCGCCCATGTGAAGAGCAGGAGACACATGGGCACGGAATGGGTGCGAAACCTCCTGCCGCAAGTCGTATCCAAGTCCTGTGAACTGATTGAAGGAAGCACCAAGTGATCTTCAAGGAAGGCCTGCTTCAGGCGCGCGGCCAGATCGTCTTCATCCTCGCGCTGGCGGTCTCGACCGGCGCGATCATCTACCTCGAGACCCTCGACACGGAGGACCGCATCCGAGGTCGGATCGAAGAGGCGCTGGCGGGATCCCGCGTCGCCGCGGCGTCCGTTCCGGAACCGGTGGCCGAGCGAGCGCGCGCGGCCCTGCGCCGGGCGGAGGAGGCTTTTGCCGCCGACCGGCGCGCCCGCGACGCACAGGCCACCCTTCTCACCGCGCTGTCGGCGGCCGCGCACCTCGGGCTCGTCGGCCCCGCCGAGGCGCGGTCGCGCGCCGACGATGTGCTGGCCGCCATCGAAGCGGAGCCCGCCCCGCCAACGCCGCTGCTCGCCGCGGCGCTCAGCGCCGCCGCTGCTGCGTTTCCGCCCCTGCACGAACGGATCGGCCGGCTGCCGCAGGCCTGACATTCGAGGGGAAAGGATCGGGCCGACACCCGCAGGCCGGGCTGCTGTGGAACGGATCGTTCAGGGGGCGCGGACGGCGATGCGCTTCACCATACGCAGCCGGTTCTCGCCAGGACCGGAATGGTATTCCACCTCGTCCATGTTCATGCGGATGAGAGCCAGTCCCATGCCGCCTTCGGGCAGGCTGTCGATGTTGGTCTCGTCGAAGACGATCTCCGCCGCAGCGTGATCCAGAACGTCGGCCTTCATGGGAGCCGCCTGGTCGACGACCTCGATGACGATGCGGTCGAGCTGGACCGAGACCTCCACGCCGACATCGCGCCCGGGCTGTCCCTCGTAGCCGTGTTCGATCACGTTGTTGACCGCCTCGACCAGGCTGATCTCCACCGCGTCGGCAGCCTCCTCGTCGAGGAGTTCGGCGCAGAGCGCCCGGACCGCGCGGGCGAGCAGCGCCACCTTGTCGAAATCACTGTCGATGTGAAGCCGCATGCCGACCGACATGGCCTCATCCTCCCTTTCGAAGCCCTTCGGACCCGGCGTGCCCGCGCGATCCCCGCGAGCAAAAGGCGCACCGGCGGAAAAGGCTGCGCACCGGCCGCCGCTGGCTTACGACGACATCCGCTCGACAGCCGCATCAACGCTGTCGTGCAGGGGAAAAACCTTGTCCATGCGTGTGAGCGTGAACAGGCGGCTCACAGCGCCCTTGGCGCCTGCAATCGCAAGGTCGCCGCGCGGCCCGAGGCGCTTCAGGCAGGCCACGATGGCGCCGAGCCCGGAGCTGTCCACGAATTCGACCCCGCCGAGATCGAGCACGAAGCGGCTGTGACCGGCCTCGATGCGACGGGTGATCTCGTCCTTGAACTGCGGCGCCTTGCTGGCGTCCAGGCGCTTCTCGTCCACGCGGACCACGAGAATGTCGTTACGCTGCTCGTCGCTGAGCATCAGGAGCACTCCTCTTGCATGATCGACTGCGACCCGGCTCCCTTGGAGTCGTCGCTCTCCACCCCTGCGGGGCCCTCATCCCACGGCATCGGCTCGGTTCCTCCGGGGGCTCTGGCGCAGTGCAGTCCCCTGCGCCGGTTCGGGCAGGCGCTCCAGGACAAGAACGCTGAGGTCGTCCTCCTGGGTCTCGGTGCCGCTCCAGCTCCGCACCGCCGTATCGAGCCGGTCGAGGAGCGTCTCCGTGGGATCGGTCGCATGCGCGCGCACCAGGTCCAGCAGGCGCTCCTCAGAGAAGATCTCGCCCGCAGGGTTGTGGGCTTCCACCAGCCCGTCGGAATAGAGCATCAGGCGGTCGCCTGGTCCGACCTCGAATGCGATAGGCTCGTACTGCGCCGATCGGAACAGGCCGACCGGGAGACCCCCGTCCCCAAGAGCGGCAACGGCGCCATCCCGGGTGATGAGCAGCGGCGGCGGATGGCCGGCCTGCACGATCGCGGCGCGTCCGGTTCGGGCATCGATCTCGCCGAGGATCATGGTGAAGTAAGGAAGATCCTCCGGCCAGTCGCGATTGATCTGCATCGCGACATCCTCGATGCGCATGCCGTCCGCCTGCTTGAGGAGTGCCTGCGACAGGGAATGGTGCGACGCCACGGAGATGAGCGCCGCCGGGGCGCCGTGGCCTGCCACGTCGACCTGGAAGAACCCGATCCGGCCATCGTTGCGCTGAAGGACGTTGTAGGTGTCTCCGGCGATGACGCTGGAAGGCCGGAACAGCCCGTTGTACCGCAGGCCCGCGATCGCGGCCGAGGAGGGGAGCATGGCGGCTTGGATCGTGGCGGCCGCGTCGAGGTCCGTCCGGAGCTGCCGGTAGGCGTCCGTAAGGCGGGCGTGGAGCATCTCCTTGTCTTCCTGCAGGCGGTGCCGCCGCAGGGCGTTCGCCTTGAAGACGCGGAGCGCGTCGCTCATCTCGCCGATCTCGTCCATGCGGCCGAAGCGCGGGAGCGGCGTCGCGAGATCGTTCTCGGCGAGCCGCAGCATGGTGCCCCGCAGGGATTCGAGCGGCAGGACGATGCGGCGGCTGATGAAGTAGCCGCTCGCCATAACGGTCGCCACGCCGGCAATGAGAAGCGTCGACCAGATCATCATGGACCGGAATGCGCGGGTGAGTTGCTCATCGAGCCGGATCCGCGAGCTCCGCAGGGTGGTCTCCTGGAGCCGGGCGATGGCATCGAGGGCGGCCTTGGCGGTGTCGGACCATTGATCCGCGGTGATGGACGACCAGGCGCGGCCCCGCAGGGAGCTCAGGAGGGTCTCCTGGAGGGGCGCGAGCGTCGCGGCGTAGCGCTCCCACGCCACGGTCACGCTCGCGCGCACGCCCTCGTCGAGAGGCGCGGTGAGCTGCTCGCGGATCAGCTCCCAGGCGAGCTGCGTGCGCCCGATGTTGCGGCTGGCCGCGTCGAGCTCCGCCGGGCCGAGCCCCGCCCGGCCGGCCAGGGCCTGCGTGAGCAGGGCGTGGTTGCGGGCCACGGCCTCGCCGAGCAGGCCTGTATAGTAGCGCAGGAGTGCCTCGGCCCGGGCCGCAGGGTCCTGGACTCTCTCCTGCTGGAGCAGGGACAGGCGGAGGGACTGGGCCTCCTCGATGATGCGGGTTACCTCGGAGAACCAGCGCGGTGCGAGCCGCCGGCCCTCCGCAGCATTGGGCGTCGCGAAGGCCGCGCCGGCCTCGGTTCGCAGGCTGGTCAGTTCGGTAGTGACATGGGACAGGGTCTGCAGGCTGGCGGCCGCATGGCCGAGCTGGTCGCGACTGTTGCGAATCAGCCTCTCGGAGGCCGCGCGAGCTGCATCGACCCGATGGCGCGCTGCTTCGACGCCCGGAGGAAGCCCGGACGGGCGGGTGGGATCGAGAAGGTGGCCGTAGGTTTCGGTCCTCTCATCCGCCAGGGCCCCGGCGGCAAGGAGCAGGTGCTCTCGCACAGCGTTCGAGGCTGCCAGCCGCTGCGCCTCCCGATAGTCCCGCACCTCGCCGCGGATCTGGAGCGCCACGGTGGCGATGAGAGCGGTGCCCAGAAACGCGATCAGAGCAAGGAGCGTGTGCCGAATTTTCATACTACGAGATGTGTCGCACCTGGACGAGGGGTTCCGAACGGCCTGCCCCTTACATAGATCAGTCCGTCCGATGAAAAAGCCACGCACCCGTGTTCCTCAGGGACTCCGCTCCATCGCCTCCGAACGGGGTGTCCTGTTCGGGGCCGCGGTTGCGAATGCCGATCTGGAGGCCGAGGCTTTCCAGAAGGCGCTCCTGCGCGAGTGCAGCCTGATCTCGCCCGAGTACGAGATGAAATGGGATGCGATCGCGGCCCTGGGCTATGGCCCCGCCGACGCCCTCGTGGGCTTCGCGAAGAACCATGGTCTGGCGGTGCATGGCCACGCCCTATGGTGGCACGGCGCCGTGCCGGACCGGCTGGCCGGCGTCCCCGCGGACCGGTTCTCGGCGGAAGCCATGGATCATCTCGCCGCTACCGTCCGCCGCTATGCCGGGCCGGCGATCTCCTGGGACGTCGTCAACGAGCCGCTCGACCTCGATTGCGGCCGGGGCGACGGCCTGAGAGCCTCGCCCTTCCTCGACGCTTTCGGCCCCGGCTATATCGCCACCGCGTTCCGGGCGGTGGCCGAGGCGGATCCCAGCGCGGTTCTCGTCCTCAACGAGATGGGGCTCGAATACGCCTCGCCCGAGGCGGAGCGAAAGCGCCGGGCCATGCTGATGCTCCTGGAACGGGAGCTGGCGGCCGGGACCCCAATTCACGCCCTCGGGCTGCAATCCCACATCGATGCCGGGCATCAGCCGCGGGACAATCCGGGGCTCGCCGCCTTCCTCCGCGAGGTCGCGGGCCTCGGGCTTTCAGTCATGATCACCGAGATGGACGTGAGCGACTGGCGCTGTCCGCGGGCGGAGCGGGACGCGATGGTTGCCGATGCCTACCGCTGGCATATCGAGCTCGTGCTCGAGTCCTGCCCGACGCTCGCGGTGACGACGTGGGGACTCACGGACGGACGCACCTGGTTGTCCGCTCATCGGCCGCGGGCGGATGGCGCCCCGGTCCGGCCCCTACCGCTCGACCGACGGCTGCGCCGCAAGCCGGCCTGGTACGGGATCGCGCAGGCGATGGCCGCTCAGGGAGCGGCTTCGGCCAGCGCAGCGACCGGGCATTCGCCTCGAACGATCCGGCCGGATGATGAGGAGCTGGTTTGACTGCTCGGCCATATGGCTGCATTGCCGTCAGCACGAACTCCTTCAAAGACTTGGATGGGACGGCTCGCGTCCTTGCGCTGCCGTGGTCTCCTCGACGATGGGCAAGGCCACGGGCTGCGGCTCGTACGACATGGAGCTGGAACTTGGACTTTCCTCTTGATCCGAACGAGATGCTCCGCCTGCGAGCCGTGCGTGAGCTGGGCGTGGACAAGTGGCTTCCGGCTGAGACCCTGGATCGGATCACCGCCCATGCTCGAGACCGCTTCCAGGTGCCGATCTGCCTTGTCACCTTCATCGAGGCGGAACGTCAGCTGATCCTCTCACGTCAGGGCTTGGATGCGACCGTGACGCCCCGCAGCGCTGCCTTCTGCACCTATACCATCTTGCAGCCTGAGGTGCTGGTGGTGCCGGATGCCAGAAAAGATGAGCGCTTCAAGAACAATCCCTACGTGACCGGAGAGCCCTTCCTGCGCTTCTATGCCGGCGCGCCGCTTGTCTACGACAACGACATCAGGCTGGGCTCGCTCTGCCTGCTCGATACCAAGCCGCGGTCCTTCTCATTGGGTGGGAGAGCGGAATTGCACATGCTGGCGGACTACGTGGTCTCCATCATCACCAGCAGAGCCTTAGGGCTCCCGGAGCCCGATATCGGCCCCGCCTTGGCATGCTGACACCCGGATCCCGATACCATCCCAGGAAAGTCTGGCAATCGAGGTTTCCAGGTGATCCGTATGCGAGTGGGCCCCACACGAATCCCGCCCACCCGGGGCACCCCCCTGCCTCACACCCGGCATACCCCAGGTTAGGGTATCCTGACCTCTCAAGTGGCAAACTGACCATAGGGCAGAGGCTCTCGTTCCCGGGGCCTTGGTCAGCCGGCGCATCTTCCAAATTCGGGCTCCACGCAACTCGCCTTTGGAACCAAAGTGGAACCTGAATACGGACGCCGGTTTCCGCAGGATCAGCGAACCCTCTGAAAAGATTGGTGAGCGCGCTGGGACTCGAACCCAGGACCCTCTGATTAAAAGACAGGTGGGGCGCTATTCCTGGGCTTTCCTGACGATGCCGGGGATGACCTAACACATTGATACAACGGCAATCTGCTGTGCACAACGTGTCCTGCAGGTTCCTCTCGTTTCCGTTTTTTGGCTACCTATAGCGGACCCAAGTAGCCGCCGCAGGTAGCCGCATGAACCGCTGCAAGCTGACCAAAAGTGCCATCGATCCCCTGCCCTCCTCCACAACTGACGTGATCTGGTGGGACACGGACCTGAAGGGCTTAGGCCTGAAGGTCACGCCAGCGGGTCGCAAGGTCTTTCTCGTCCAGTACCGCCCGGCTGGTGATCGCCGGAACCCGCGGAAGTACACGATCGGCGAGTACGGCCAGGTCACACCCTATCAAGCCCGAGCCGAGGCCCAACGGGTGCTGGCCGAGCGCTCTGTCGGTCGAGACCCTCAAGCCGACAAGCAGGCCTCTAAGCGCCGGATTGCCTCGGAGCAGGTCGCGGACCTCGTGACCGAGTTCCTCAACCGGCACGTGGCCCAGAACCGCACGGCGGCGGAGACGACCCGCATCCTGAAACGGGAGGTGCTGCCTCGCTGGGGCAACAAGCTCCTGGGTGAGATCAGGAAGCGTGACGTCATTGCCCTGCTCGATGCTGTACGGGAACGTGGCGCCCCTGTGATGGCCAACCGCGTCCTGGCTGCCATTCGCAAGTTCTTCAACTGGTGCATCTCGCGAGGGCTGCTGGAGGTCTCCCCTTGTGCCGGGGTAGGCACCCCGACTCGGGAACGGGCAAGGGAGCGCACGCTGACTGATGCGGAATTGAAGGCGGTGCTCGCTGCCGCCCGGGAGATTGGCCACCCCTTCGGCAGCATCGTGCATTTCCTAGCCCTCACAGGTCAGCGCCGGGATGAGGTCGGGCGGCTCACCTGGGACCAGCTTCATCTTGACAGCTCGATCTGGGTTCTGCCAGCGGAACACGCCAAGAACGGCAAGTCCCACGTGGTGCACTTGAACGAGCCTGCGCTGCAGATCATTCAGAGTACCGAGAGGCTCGGCGACATCGTGTTCTCGACCGACGGCAAGACCCTGTTCCAGGGTTACTCTAAGGCTAAGTCGCGGCTCGACAGGCTCTCAGGCGTGGAGGATTGGACGCTGCACGATTTGAGACGGACTGTGGTGTCTGGGATAGCAAGACTGGGGATTGCGCCGCATGTGGCCGACAAGATCCTAAACCACCAGAGCGGCACGATCTCAGGAGTGGCCGCCGTCTACCAGAAGCACGAGTTCCTTAGCGAGCGGAAGCACGCGCTTAAGATCTGGGGCCAGTTTGTAGCAAATCTTGCGCACCCTTCCCGCTGCAACGGAGAGGTTCATGTCGAAGAAGCGATTGCCACTTGAGAAGATAGGTGAATACAAAGAGGTCGACCCAGTGTCGGGTACGCCAGTCACCCGTCAGGAACTCCGTCGAGGAATACTTAAAATAGAAATTTCTCAACACGAGGACCTCCACGCTGCCCTGACAGATCTCTCAAATTTCGATCCTCGTGAAGGTTTAGAAAATTACCGTAATGAGGCCCGGCAAATCCTTCGCAAGGCAGGGCTACCCACCGACGAAGATCATGGTGAGGTGCGGCTGGCTGATGGGCGAATTGTGCCCAATGACAGTGACGAGGCGAAAGCCATGCTACCCGGCACCAGCTACAAGCGCTGGTCCAAAATTGTTGACGAGCGAACGGAACAACTCTCGCCAGAGAAACTAGCGATGAAGCTGATCCACCACCTGAACATCATCCTTAACAGTAACTACGACACTGACCAGCTCTGGCGAATCTGTGCACTCCTAGGGGCAAGTCGTCAGTTCGAGTTCGGTGTTCGGGGGATCAATGAGGCAGTCATTGGCGGTCAAAAGTCTGAAGGGGGGCGCCGACGGGGCCCCGAAGCAAAGAAAGAGCAGGCACATGAAAGAGAGGATGTGATCAGAACAATTCTCGCGGATTACCTCCGAACCAATCCATACCTCCTGACCACTTTATCCCCTCGAACTCTAAAACCCAGAAAGGCGGCACTGGTCGCAAAAGCAATCGAGGATGCGGTGAACAAACGCCTCCAGCAGGATAGCCTCGGCACGCTCGAGCGCGACAGAATCACTTACTACGTGAAAAAAATCGACCGAGAGCGGACCTTATCCTGATTAATTGGCCAGTCGCGCAGAAGGACTAGCCAGTTCACCAATGTCGTTTTGAGGTTCACGCTAGCACCCGTACCCTCCTGGAGCTGTCTCAAGTTGCCAGCGAGTTCCTGCGAGGTGCGTAATGTCCAGTCACAAGAAATCTCTCAAGCCATCTGAAGCATCGGAATACCTGGGCGTGTCTTCCTCATGGCTTGCGAAGCTCCGACTGTATGGTGGAGGCCCGCGCTACTCAAAGCTGGGGCGTTCTATTCGCTACGCGACGGATGAATTGGATGCGTGGCTCACGAGGAATCTTCGGGGTTCTACCTCGGAGGATGGAGGCAAGCCGCTTCCGCCGGTGAGGACGCAAAATCAGACCCATCCGGGGATGAACGTTGCGCGCCGCTGAACGGTGTCGACGAACATCGGGTCCGAGCAATCTTTATCCACAAAAGAAGAGCCCCGACGAGGGCTCTCGCGGGGCTCAAAGGAATAGTTCGCTATGAAAACCAATAGCATGCGGCGGCGTCGCCGCAAAGCGTGTCCCTGCACGCCTGATCTCTTCGACTGGGCTCGTCAGAGGGAGCTCCTGTCCACTCCAGCCGTTCGAGCCGTCGCACGCCGGACCGGGATGAGCCCGGCTCTCGCACTCGCGATCGCTGAGCTCGCTGGCTTGGTCCGGGAGAGATAAGAATGACAGTTCAGTCAAACCTGGACGCAGCTCTCCGGCTTGGAGCTGCTGGCCTGTTTGTCTTTCCGGTACAGGTCAGCTTCAACAGCACCACAGGTCGCTGGGACAAGAAGCCCTGCATCGCCCGGTGGCAGGACAAAGCCAGATCGGACGAGAGCGCCATCCGCGCCTTCTGGCGCGCGTATCCTCACGCACTACCTGGTCTTGCACTTGGTCGTGCTGGGCTCGTTGTCCTTGATGCCGACCGGCATGGCGGTCCTGATGGCGTCAGCGCCTTCCATGCCCTTATTGAACAGCATGGTCTTCCTCCCGGAGTGGTGAAGGTCAACACAGCAGGCTCAGGCGAGCACTGGATCTTCCGCAATCTCGCTGACGATCCGCTCGGCAACGGTGAGGGCGTGTTGCCGGGTGGCATCAACATCCGGGGGCGCGGCGGCTTCATCGTCGCGCCTGGTGCAATCCGCCCGGACGGCATGCGCTGGATCGAGCCGGAGGATAATTCTAAGCTCATTACAGCAGCCCGGGAGGATACCCTCCCGGAGATCCCCAGCTGGCTCGTCGGTATGATCCGGGGACATCAACAGGAGCAGCGTACCTCCTCAGGGCATCATTCAGGTGAACGCGAGTTCGCTTACGCGACTGCTGCACTGCAGGGTGAATGCGACAGGGTCGCCGCCGCCCTACCTGGATCGCGCAACAACACCTTGTTCAAGGCAGCCGCAGCTCTCGGCAGCATAGCGGCTGTTGGATGGCTTGATCCGGATGTCATCCGCTCGCACCTCTTTGAGGCGGCCCTTACCTGCGGGCTCGTGCGAGACGACGGCAATGCCGCAGTGAGGGCCACGATCGCGAGCGGCCTCAAGGCCGGCATGGCCAATCCGCACATTCCCGTCTCCGAGGACGAGCGTTTTGGCAGTTTTGGCAATTTTGGCACAACCTCAGACGAGCAAGTTTGGGGCGAACCGGACCCATTCTACCTCGGATCTGGTCGGTCCAAGCCAGTCCACTTCCCGTCTGACCTGTTGGGATCCTTTTGGGGAGACTGGTGCGAGGCGCATGCAGCTGCTCGCCATGTGCCGGTGGACTACGTCGCTGCCGGCCTTCTCGCGAGCGCATCAGCGTTGGTCGGCAACGCTCGCTGGCCCTGCGCGACGCCCGAGTGGAAGGAGCCGCCGGTGCTCTGGGCCGCAATCGTCGGCTCACCCAGCGCCGGCAAGAGCCCGGCCCTGGATCCGGTGCTCGGGATGGTGCGCCAGATCGAGCGGGAGGCGATTGAGGCCGAGCAGTCGGCACGTGTCCAGTACCAGGAAGATCTGGAGCTGGCGCAGGCAAACGCGGCCGAGTGGCAGCGCCAGGTCAAGGAGGCGCTCAGAAGGGGCGAGCCCCCTCCTCCCCGTCCATCTGCCGCTGTCGATCCTGATCCCGTGCCGCTGCCGCGCATCATTGTTGGGGACACCACGCCTGAGCGTCTCGGAGTCCTACTGCGGGACAATCCTAAGGGCTTGCTGCTCAATCGAGACGAGATGGCGGGCTGGCTCGGGTCCTTCGGCCGGTACTCCGCCAACGCAGGTGGGGAGCGGGCCCTGTGGCTCGAGGCCTATGGTGGGCGGGCCTACACGATCGACCGGCAGAAGAACCCAGAGGCCACCATCATCCCGCACCTATCCATTGCGGTGCTGGGTGGGCTGCAGCCGGATAAGCTGGGGCTGGTCATTAGCGGAGCGGACGACGGGTTTGCCGGCCGCTTCCTCTGGTTCTGGCCCGACCCTGCTCCAGGGTACCGCCTGCAGCAGAAGGCAGTAGAGGGACTGAGCCAGCTTACTGCTCTGCGCCAGCTGTCGATGCTCACCATAGCAAAAAGAGAGGGCGGCTCAGCTACTCCTGGCTACTTGCCGCTGAGTCAGGCAGCTGCCGCGCACTTCGAGGCTTACGTCGCTGACGTGCGGAAGCGGGCACGAGGCGCATCGGGTCTGCTGGCGGGCACCCTCGGCAAGGCCCCAGGACACGTTCTCCGACTGGCTCTCGTGCTTGAGTATCTGGCCTGGTCGGAGGCGCTGTGGCGCCAGGAACCCGCTCAGATCGGAGAGACCGCGATGTTAGCGGCGATCGGTCTGGTCGACGGCTACCTCATCCCCATGGCTCAGCGGGTGTTCGGGGAGGCTGCCATTCCCGAGGAGGACCGGCTCGGGATGGAACTCGCTCGCTGGATCATGCGGACCAATCCCGCTCAGTTCAATGCACGGGAGACCCGGCGAGCCATCCGAGGACCTCTGCACGATGCCAAGGCGATGCAGCAAGCCTGCGAGGTGCTCCGGCAAGCCGGGTGGATTCGACCAGTTGGACGATCATCCGGTGCGTCGACTGGGCGGCTGCCCACGAACTATGAGGTCAATCCGGCCCTGCTCAAGGAGGCACAGTCCTATGAGTGAGTGGTTAGCCAGAGCACGACAGCAGCGGCTCCTCGAGGAAAACCCTGCTCCCAAAGAGTGTGCCAAAACTGCCAAAACGGCCAAAACACCTTTCGGTAGCCTCTCTGAAGACGGTTTTGGCAGTTTTGGCACGACCTCTAGCATCCCACTTGAGGAAATCCGAGACCGGTTCGACTGGACCGCGCTGAGGCTAAGGGAGGAGCACGGTCTGGCCCCTGCCCTGGCCCATGGGCGAGCAGTAGCAGTGCTCCGATCAGAACTGCACAACGACCCCCGGCTTGTGCCGGTGCAGCAGGATCCGCGAACCTGCCTGGTGTGCGGACGTCCCGCGAATTTAGCACGCATATTAGCGGCGATTCTGAGCCCTCACCCGGATGAGAGGCTCTGGCTGCACCTTGAGCCCTGTCATGCGGAGTATCTCCAGCACCAAGCTACCAGGGTCGACACGCTGCTGGCCGGAGCTGGCCTGGAGGAGATGTAACTTGCACTTGAAAGAACTTGATCGATTCTTCGGCAGACGGAACCCTAGCAATAACGATCGTATTAGTAATGGGTCTGCCAGACCCTCTGTTCTGCGGGTGGATGAAGGGCCTGATCGAAGGAGACCGGGATGCGGGGATTAGCCCTGCGGTGGTCGCTACTTGCCGCCACCTTGAGTGTTCTGCTCATGGTGGCCGTGCTGGTGCTTGCCACAGGACCCAACAACGACTGGGCTCAGGCAGAAGCAACCCGTCAGGTCTTGCAGCAGCATGTCACCCAGGTGAAGCGCCGGCTCGACGACGGCATTCGCGAGCGTCAGAATGCGATCCTGACCCTGTCCCGAATGCCTGTCTCGAGAGAGCAACTCGAGAGCCTGCAGAACGCTGATCCCGCTTACGCCTGGATCGGCCTGACAAATGCAGACGGTAGAGTTCTAATTGCAACAGATGGGCTGCTGGAGGAGGTCGATGTCTCCGCCCGTCCGTGGTTCACAGGCGCACGAGGGGGCCCTTTCACCGCTGACGTGCACCAGGCTGTTCTGCTCGCCAAGCTCCTCGATCCGCAGCGCCCCGAGCCTCCCCGCTTCATCGACATTGCCGTGCCAGTTACACGAGAGGGCGAGTTCGCCGGCGTGCTGGGAGCGCACCTGTACTCAGAGTGGCTCGAGCAGGTAGCCCAAGCCTCCAGCCCTAACCTCCAGGAGGTCGGAGGCGAGGTGATGCTTCTGTCTCAGGACGGCACCGTGCAGGTAGGACCTGGGTCCCTCAGAGGTCAGCGGGTGGTGGTGGACAGAGCCATGGGCAAAGTGATGTGGCCGGACGGTCGCGCCTACATCTGGCACGCCGATGTCGCGGGAAGCCGATCAGCCGGTGCACGCTGGACCGTTCTGGCGCGGGCTCCCATGGCTCAGACGTTCCTTGAGGCGATCTGGAATCGATGGGCCGGGTGGTCCGTGCGATAAGTAATCTCAGGACTGGACTGTTCCTGCCTCGGTAGTGGAGCTACCCTTTTAGCGCCGCGCTGCTTCGCAACGCTGAGGCGATGGCAAAGCCGGCAACAGGGAGGAAGCTAATGACTACGTTAAACACTTAGGGACACTGGATGGCTGCAGCCGCAATGGCACTGCTGCCATGTGCCGCGCAGGCTGAGCTTGCCGTCTCAGCTAACGACAACAAGGCTGTTCTCGAGAACGGTGCTACGGTCACAGTGCCAAATGCCGGCCCTGACACGATCTCCATTATCGACCTGTCGGCCTCACAGCCAAAGCTCGTTGCAGAGATACAGGCTCCTGCGAGTGTGGTGGGCCCTCCAGGAAGTGTTGCAGTCGCGCCCGACGAGAGCTTCGCCCTTGTCACCGGCGCAATGAAGTTGGATCCGAGTGATCCCAAGAAGATGGCTCCAGACGATAAGGTCACTGTGATCGACCTGAAAGCTTCACCTCCTCGTATCAGCCAGACCGTAGCCGCTGGCAAAGGTGCTGCTGGTGTTTCGATCAACAAGGTGGGGACGCTTGCGCTCGTGGCAAACCGCAGTGAGGGAACCGTATCGGTCTTCACGATCGCTGACGGCAAGCTGACAGAGACTGGTAAGATCGCGCTTGGCGACGACAAGTCGGGTCCGAGCCAGCCTGTGTTCACCCGCGACGGGACCATGGCGCTCGTGACGCGCGACAACGATCACAAGATCTCAGTGCTTTCCGTTCAGGGAACACAGGTCGAGTACACCAAGCGTGACATGAATGCGGGTCTGCGGCCTTATCAGATAGACACCACGGGCTCCGGCGACATTGCTATCGTTGCCATATCGGTGTAGGCCAGGGTGATGCCGATACGATCAGTGTCATTGATCTGAAGGCGAAGCCGGCAGGGGTCGTGAACACGGTCAGTGTCGGGCAGACGCCGGAGGGACTGAAGATGTCCCCTGACGGCCAGCATGTTGCTGTGACCGTCATGAACGGCTCGAACAAGCCCAAGAACTCACCCTTTCTGAATGAGAATGGGCTGCTGAAGGTGTTTCGGGTCTCTGGTCACACCCTCACGCCCGTAGCGGAAGCGCCCGTAGGTCATTGGTGTCAAGGCGTGGCTTGGTCTAAAGACAGTGCAACCCTGCTCGTCCAGTGCATGGTCGAGAAGGAGATCCTTGCTTTCAAGTTCGCTGGTGGGAAGCTGGAGAGGACGGCTTCGATCAAGACCAATGGAGGACCAGCTGGCATTCGTACTGCGGAGCCCTGATCCCAGTGTGGGGGCGAAGCGGGGTTATCCCGCTTCGCCTATTCTGATCAGCGCATTGCAATCGGGCGCAGCGCCGTGCCCGCAACCGTCCCGCGGATCGCATTCGTGGTTAGGATGTACGCGAACTCGTAAGCTCGATCTGCAGCCAGCTGCTCCAGATTGTTGAACTCCATGATGTGAACACCCTGCTGCACAAGCAGGTAAACGTGAACCGGGTTGAAGCTGCCGCCGACCGCCTGCGAATCCTCGGGTTTCGGAGGCACGTACTCAAGACCGGAGGTATCGGAGCCAATCGCCAGCGCTCCTTTCTCCTCAACCAGCCACTTGGCAGCTTTGATGCCAATGCCGGCCGAGTCGTGCTCACCAATCTTGGTGTGATCGCTCCCGCTCTGGCCCCAGTAGCGGGCTGTTCCGGTGCGGACGAGTACGACGCTTCCCGGCGTGACGTCGACGTTCTGAGCCCTCAGGGCCTCTTCGAGGTCCTGCACTGTGATCTCGTAATGGCCGGGAAGTGCGTCCATCCTCTTGTGTCCGGCCACATCAATCAGAACCCCACGGGCGATGATCGGAGGAATAGTCGTGACATCGGCCTTGCGGAGCCCGAAGTCGCCTCCCCACTCGTCGGCCTTGAAGCCGTTGTAGTAGTGGTTATCGGTGCCGTGAGTGATGTGGCCGAGCCCATCAAGCTGGGTTGCCACGTTGTCGCTGATGAAAAGAGCACTGCTGTGCCAAGCGGTGCCGCCCGTATTGCCGCCCTCAGGTGTCGTGAAGGGCAGATCCTTCTGGCTTTTCACCCCAGCGGGAGACCGGAAGCTGATGATCTCCCCGGGGCTATGGCCTGGCCACTTGTACGAGGTGCGGTCATAGGCCAGCCCAAGGTCGTAAGCTTTGCCTTGTTTCACGAGCTGCAGGGCTGCCAGACGCGAGGCGTCAGTCATCTCGTTGAGGTTGCCAACCTCGTCCTGTGGTCCCCAGACCCAGCCCCAACCCTTACCCTTCACCCATTTCTTCATGCCAGCATCCTGGGCCGCTGCCCCGCTGATGGCGAAAGCGACGAGCCCGACAGCCAGCACCGTTTGCTTGATCACTTGCATTGCCTCCTCCCAAGTACCTCGCTGTCGTGGTGCAGCGAAGCACCCCAGCTTCGCGCAAGGATGGACACCGCGCAATGACCGGAGCCTCAGCTCATATAGCAGCGTCTTGGCGCTTTTACTTGCAAAAATGCAATACTCTGCGTTATAACATAGCGATGTGTGCGCAAGGGCGCATAGAACTCGGTAGTGATAGGCAAGTTCGCAGTTGGCCTCTGTACCTCTGCTGGTGGGAGGGGGCGGGTCAAAAGTCCACGCCAAATGGGTTGTAGACCGGTGCTGTCCCATCGTTTTCACAACGTCTGCCCCCGTTCAAATCAGATTTTGAGGCCGACCTCATGAGCACCAAACGACATCCACAACATCCGGCTCACCTCACGCCCGCGACACAGCAATGGTGGAAGAGCGTCATCGAGGATTACGACCTCGAGCCGCACCACCTTCGGCTGCTCCAGCTCGCCGGCGAAGCGTGGGATCGCTCCCAGCAGGCCCGCCAGGTGCTCAACGATGCCGGGCTCACCTACCAGAACCGCTTTGGCGATCCCGTGCTGAGGCCCGAGGCGGCGGTGGAGCGGGACTCGCGGCTCGCCTTCGCCCGGCTCGTGCGGGAGCTGGATTTAGACATAGACCCGCCGGCCGAGCGGTCCCGCCCGCCGGCTCTCCGCAGCAACCGGAGGGTCTAGCCATGCCGGTGAAACGCAGACTTTCGAGGCGCCGGGTTGATGACGCCGCGATGCTGGCGGCATGGCAGGAGGTGTTTCAGAGTGGCTACGACTTCTTCGATGAAGCGGGGTGGGGCCACAGGGAGCACACCCCCGAGTTTCGGCCGGCCGCCAAAGAGGCGTGGAGCCGGCTCGGCAGCCGTTTCATGGACACATGGCAGCCAACGGACGTGCGCGACGTTCCGTGGGCTCTGGCGACCTTTGGAGAGCCGCCATGCCGGTGAAACGACGCAAGCGGAAGGTCATAGACGATTTCCCGAGACCCTGGGAGGACCGCCCTGTCTCATTCGAGCGGTGGGAGCGGCATCGCGAGCGGATACTAGCCCAGACCCGAGCCGGCCGCCGGCCTGAAGAGTGGTGGGAGTACGAAGCGACGATCCCGTGGCCGGGCTACGACGACGAGACCGTCGCGCTCTACAGGGCTGGGCTCCTCAGTGAGGAGGAGCTGGCCGAGCTGATACCCTGGTGGCGGGAGCAGTACGACCGCAGCCACGAGCCTGATTTCGGCTACTGCGGTGGACCGGGCAAGTTTCTGAAGGGCGACGAGGCGCGGCGCGCTCATTACCGCTGGGCTCAGATCCCGCCCGAGATCGTGAAGAAATGGGACCGGGAGCGGGCGGACCGGTCCAGAACCATAAGGAAGCTCGCGGCCGGGTGAAAAAACGGGTGCTACTTTGATTTGGAGCCTTTCGTCTGAATGCGGGCTGGTTGGCTAACCGGTCCATCAAACAGAGCCCCGCGTGATCCTTCAGCAATCACGCGGGGCTTGTCGCACTCCAACGCTATAGGGCGTGGCGAGCGATGTCGCGCGGAAGACCCGTAGCCCCGCTCTATGCCAGGCTAGAGAGGTTATTCCGCCGCGTAGAATGCCTCTCGCACAGGGTTCGCGATCGCACCGGATCCGATGACCGCCGTCTGGGTCATGATAACGCCGGCCACGCGGTTGGTCGGATCCACCCAGAACTGCGTGCCGTAGATCCCGCCCCAGCCATAACTGCCAGCCGGCAAGCGGGTCTTCGCAGCTGCTGGATCAGTGACCACGCCAAAACCGAGACTGAAGCCCCAACCGGGTCCGCGCAGTGTCGGCATGCTGCCCGTGGCGTTCTGCGTCATCTGCCGGACCGTCTCAGCGCGGAGCACCCGCGCCCCATCGAGTTCACCCTCATTCACGAGCATTTGCACAAACCGCGCGTAGTCACCGAGTGTGCCGCTCATCCCTGCACCACCCGAGTGATAGGCCGTTTACGAGAAGACCCGGTTCGGGTCGAGGGTGGCCGTCCCCTTGGTCGCGGGGTAGGGCACGCCCTCAGTCGCAGTCACTGGAACGTAGCCGGTGCCAAGCTGGCCCGTACCCTGTGCCGGGCGGGTCACGGGTACGAAGCGGTCACGTATGGTCTCCGGTGCGTTGAAGACCCAGCTCTCGATGCGCAGCGGCTTCGCGATCCGCTCGGTCACGAAGGCGCCGAGGGTGCCGCCCGTCACCCTCTCGATCACGGCCCCGAGCACGTCGGTGGCAAGCGAGTACTCCCAGCTCGTGCCAGGCTGGTAGCCGAGCGGCGCTGACGCAAGCCGCTTCATCGCCTCGGCCGTCGTGACCTCCGGCTGATCAAGCCCGTCGGTCACGCGAGCGTCGCGATAGGCCCCCACAAGACGGGGATTGTTGATGAAGTTGTAGGAGAGTCCCGCCGTGTGGCTCAGAAGCTCGCGGATCGTCGGGGGCCGGGTCGCGGGGACTTCAACGCCATCAGTTCCGCGCACCCGCAGGTTCGCGAATTCGGGGAGGTAGCGGCTGACCGGGTCGTCCAGTCCGATCCGGCCCTCCTCGATGAGGATCATGGCAGCGACCGAGGTAACAGCCTTGGTCATCGAGGCGAGGCGGAACATGGCGTTCTCGCCGATCGGCGCAGTGCCGCCCGCTTCCCGCACACCCATGCTACGGCTGTAGACGGGACGGTCATTCTGGAGGATCAGCACCGCAATGCCAGGGGTGCTGCGGCCCTCAACGAGCCCACGGAGGGTCTCGTCAAGCTTTGCGTTGCGAGCCTCGGGCGAGAAGGCCAGCGCCGCCGGTGTGGAAAAGTGCGTGAGGGCCAGCGCTCCAGCCCCGAGCAATCCGAGCAGAAGGCGACGTGAAATCATTCTTGTTCCCTCCCATTGGGAGCTATTCCGACTCCCGGTAGCGCTATTCTTCCGCAGAGCCTCATCGGTATCAATGACCCGGAGTTGGGACAGGAGGAGCTGAGCGACACGCTGCGGCGGCACCAACCCGGGAGAACGATCATGATCAAGATCACGACGCGCACCAGCGAGACGGTCTGGCTCAACCCGCACTGGATCATCAGCATCGACCGGTTCCCAGGGCGCGGCGAGAGTTGGACCCGGATCCGGGTCTATGGCGGCGACGCGGTCTCGATCTACGAAATGGACGAGGAGCCCGAGCCTCTCATCGACCGCATCCGGCGTGGGCTCTGAGGCGGGGGAGGGTCGCCTTTTCGAGGCCTTGGGGACGTTCACCGGCAGGGGCTCGCCGTGTAAGCCGCCGCAGATTTCCAGAAAATTTCCCCGCCTCATCAGCCCGCCCGAGACTGCGCTCGACTGTTAGAGGACCCGTGCGGCGTCCATCCGGCTTTGGACTGTAAATCGACGAAGGGGTATCGGCACGGCAGGCGGCACAATTGAGGGTCTCGGCCCGTGGTATGGATCGAACCAGATCAAGTCACGACGGTGCGGGATCAGGGTCCAGATGCTCAGCCCGGTGATCATCGAGCACCTTGATCGTGGCTCTGACGATGTCCCGTAACAGGTAGTCCGAGATGTTGCGGTGGATCAGATCGTTTGCCTTGATGGCCGTCACAACTGCACCGACCTTGTCCTGAACTCCCACGCCCTGAATGTCTGAGGAGTGGACCGACGCAATCATGCTGCTGCGGTGATCGCTTGTAAGCTTGTCAGTCATCTATTTTTTGTACCCCATCCAAATGGGTCGGCAGCTGCACGAGGCGGGAGGCTGCAGGCGTGCAAGCGATAGCGCGACCCGTCTGGCTCTGCCCCTTGCTCTATCGACAGCCGTCGTTGCTGGGCCGCTTTAACCAGCGGCTTGGTGTCGACAGAGGTAGGGCTGTTCTGAGGCAACAGCACGCCCACGTCTTGCGACTAGAGCCGATCGAAAGTGATATCTGCCACACCCGAAATCCCGATGGCACGAGCAGATGCCCTGGAGAGGTCGATCACGCGCCCGTGGGCATAGGGTCCGCGGTCGTTGATCCGCACCACCACGGACTTGCCGGTCTTCGCGTGTGTGACCTTCAGCTTCGTGCCGAAGGGCAGCGTCTTATGCGCAGCCGTGTAGGCATTGGTATTGAACCGCTCGCCATTGGCGGTGCGGCGACCATGAAAGCCCGGACCATACCAGGAAGCCTTGCCGCTCTGGACGCTTGCAGCCGCTGTATAGGAAGCGGCACTCCCTGGTTCTGCTGTTGCCATTGTGCTGCTTGCAACAACGGCCATACCCGACAGGAAAACGGAATAGGTAATCGTCTTCGCAAGCGTCATGGTTGCAATTTTCCTACCATATGTGAGTTTTATGTAATCCCTGGGAACCGGCCAAAATCTTTGCTTAGGCTTGTCCAGAGTTCGATTAGCTCAATCGGAGTCACTGCTCGGCGAAAACCTCATCAAGTCATCCGCTGAGCCCATTGCATTTGATGATGCTGCGACATGAGCTACCTCCACCAGCAGGAAAGATCGATAGGCCAACCCTGCGCCAGCATAGTTAACGAAAGCCTAATGGCTGCTTGGTCGGATATCTCTACGTCATGCACATGAACTCGCATGATTGTTTGACGTGCTCGAAGGTTCGAGCACTTGCCGATTTGCTCATGCACCGGCAATGCACGCCCTTTGGATAGATGAGAGAATGGGCTCAAGTCATACTGAGAGGTTCGGGTGGTCTCACATCTATTCCTGCGTCAAGGCACGGTGGACGCTCATGCGGCTGATCTTGAGCGCTTTGGCAATGGCACTGGGGCCGTGTCCCTCTTGGTGCATTGCTTTCACCTCGGCAACCGGCACTGAGGCCTTGCGCCCCTTGTAGATGCCCTTGGCCTTGGCGACCTCGATGCCGGCCTGCTGCCGCTCCCGAATGAAGCGGCGCTCCATCTCGGCCACCATGCCGAGCACCATGAGCAGGATCGAGCCGGTGGCCTCCTTAGTCGAGAAGGCCGGCTCCAGCACCATCAGCGCCGCTCCCTTGGCCTCAAGCTCGTGAACCAGGTTGAGCACGTCGCGAGTGCTGCGCCCGAGGCGATCCAGCTTCACGACCACCAGCTCGTCACCGGCGCGGATGAACTCCAAGATGGAGGCGAGTTCGTCCCGGCCATGACGGTCCTTGCCGCTGGCCTTCTCGGCACGAATGATCTCGCAGCCTGCTGCCTTGAGCCGGGCTTCCTGGGTGGTGTGATCCTGGTCGAAGGTACTGACGCGCGCGTAGCCAATGCGGGGCATAGAAGAGGGTCGCCTGTCACAATAGGGTCAACCCGAGCACCCTAGCGTAACAATAACCCGGATCAAAGCCTATTGTTACGCTCGAACCTGTCACATGCCGCTGTAACCGTAGGGTTTACTCATGTGTGACAGGCCTGCTAATTCAGCTCGCGAAACTCGGTCGTGCAAGCGGCTCCTGTAGCGCCCTTGCTCGCGTGGTCGAACTGGTGTTGACGCCCCGCATTGATCATGCTCCGGGATCGGCAGAGGCGCGACCTGCCCGGCTCCAATGTGAAGAAGCCGCTCGAAAGAGCGGCTTCTTCGCACTCCTCCACGAGGACGATGCAGGATCATCCTCTCTCGCGGTCTCGAACCTAGATGATTTCGATATCCTGGAAGGTGAGCGCCAGCTTCGGAGCCAGGGTCGCGAAGTGCACCGCGGCAGCACCGCCTGCACCATCCTTGTCGTAGTACAGCTTGCCCGTGTCCTTCTCGTACACGATCTGTGCATCGTCCGAGGTCGAGAGCCCCGTATTGTTCACGGCGAACATGTCCTTCCTGAGCACATTGCCGCTGGGTATTCCCTTGACCAGGCCCTTGAAGAACGCATCGTCAAGGAAGATCTGGTCATACTTCCATTCGAAGTCCGTGATCTTGTCGACGTTGTTCTTGCCCAGAGCCGTGTCGAACACGAACGTGTCATGGCTGAACGCGCCCGTGCCGCCGGACAGGATGTCCTTGCCTTCGTCACCCTCGACCCAGTCGTCGCCCTGGCCGGCCTTTACGACGTCATTGCCGTCCAGCGCCTTGAGGATTTCGTCGGCGGCACTGCCGTTGAGGGTGTTCGCGGCCGCCGAGCCCTTGATGGTGTAGACTTCGTTGAGGCCCGCGTGGGGCTTGGCAGGCTGCATCAGCAGGAGGTCCTCGGCACCGTCGCCGTAGATCGTGTCCCGGCCGCCAGCGCCGTAGAGCTTGTCGGACCCTTCCCCGCCGACGATCAGGTCATTGCCGCCATTGCCATAGACGAGGTCCTTGTCGCTCCCGGCCAGCAGCACGTCCTGGGTGTTGCCGCCATAGAGCTCATCCTGGCCCGCATCGCCTTCAAGCCAATTGGCGCCTTCGTTGCCGTAGAGGCGGTCCCGGCCGGTGCCGCCGAGCAGAACGTCACTCTGGTTGCCGCCGAAGAGCAGATCATTGCCGCCCAGCCCCTCGAGCCAGTTGTAGCCGGCGTTGCCGTAGAACCGATCGACGCCGCCCGAACCCACGATGATGTTGTTGCCGTTCCCGCCCGAGACCTCGTTGTCGCTGGGAGCATCCGGCAGATCAGGCACGGACAGATCCGGAGTATGGCCCGTGATCGCAGCGCCACCCGTCGTGGGCTGCTCGATGTTCAGGAGATTGGCCAGGGTGAGCGTCTGATTGCCGAACCTGAGAATCACGTCTCCGGGATTCTGGGCCGGGAAGTCGTTGAAGACGATGGCTCCTTCATCGTTGCCGAAGATCAGCGCAAACTTGCTGTGGGACAGTGGCTGGATCCAGTTGGTCAGGGCACCGATGCGAGTGACCTTCACCTGGCTCGGATCGAAGCCCGTCACGTCGATGACGTCCTCGCCGGGCCGGAAGTCCCAGATCATGTCGACGCCGTCGCCCTTGGCGTAGTGGTAGGTGTCGTTGCCGTCGTTGCCGTAGAGGTTGTCGCCGATCGCCACCGACAGCTTGCCCGTGCTGGACCGCACGAGCCGGCCTTCGTCCGTGCCGCCGGTGATGTGGTCGTTGCCGCCCTCGCCTTGGACCTCGTCGTTGCCGTGACCGGCATAGACCACGTCGTTGCCGTCACCGGCCTCGATGAGGTCGTCGTACTTGCCGGGAGGTCCGGGCGGCGGGTTGACCGGCGGAGTGACCGGCGGAACGTACACGAGACCGGCGTCAGCCGTATCGTCGTACTCGCCTGAAGACAGGTCATACACGCCTGTCTTGCCGGTCATCACACCAGCATCGCTGTCGCTGGCATCGTTGCCCGCATCAGCAGCCGTGAACCTGTAGTTCTCCGGCGCATCGAACTGGACGATATACTTACCCGGTGCCAGGCCCTCGAATTTGTAGTAGCCGCCGCCAGCGGTCTGGGTCGTGACTGCAACACCGTTCTTCAGGACGGCGTGGCCCTGCTCATCCAGAAGATGGACGGTGACTCCGTTCCGACCCACCTCGCCGCCGTCCAGCAGGCCGTTGCCGTTGGCGTCGACCCATACCCGATCACCCAGCGAAGCCGGAGGAGGAGGCGGGGGCGGCACAGCGACGAAGCCTGCATCCACGATCGTTACGTTGTCACCCGGCGCGAGGGTGTAGGGGCCAGTCAGGCCTGTGGTCGGGTTGGCGTCGCTATCGGTTGTGTCGAGGCCCGCATTAGCGGTCGTCAGGGTATAGCCGCTGACGGGGAGGAACTTCACCGTGTAGGTGCCGGCCGCCAGATTGTTGAAGAGGTACTGGCCCTGGCTGTCGGTCTTCGTGCTCTCCAGGAGGTTCAAGCCGGTCGCGTCGCGCAGTTCGATCGTGACATTCGCAAGGCCGGCCTCGCCCTCCTCTTGGATCCCATCGCCGTCATCCACCCACACCTTGTCGCCCAGCGAAGCCGGTGTGGGAGGCGGGGGGACGGGAGCGTCAGACACGAGACCGGCGTCGGCGGTCTCGTCGTACTCACCTGAAGACAGCTCGTACACGCCCGTCTTGCCGGTCGTCACATTCGCATCGCTGTCCTCGGCGTCGTCGCCTGCATTCGCGCTGGTGAACGTGTAGCCCTCCGGCTTGTCGAACTGGATTGTGTACTTGCCGGGGATCAGGCCTTCGAACTTGTAGTAGCCGCCGCCAGCGGTCTGGGTCGTGACCGCGACACTGTTCTTGAGAACGGGATTGCCGCTCTCGTCCAGAAGGCGAACCGTGACACCATCCCGGCCCGCCTCATCGCCGTCGAGCACCCCATTGCCGTTGCTGTCCACCCACACCCGGTGGCCGATGGAGGCGAGCTTGTAGAAGCCGGCATCTGTCCGTCGTCAGATGATTTGAGACAGGCGGCGGGTCTCTGGGAAGAGTGGGTCTGGCTCACCGGGTTGAAGGTTATGCTGCTTGCGCGTGGTGCCGCAAGCGGCGGTCCAGGATGGTCTGGTGTT
>JAESFH010000160.1_pt1 | contig 48387 bp, 45 predicted proteins | sample 9269381 | NCBI WGS metagenome assembly JAESFH01 (sample SAMN14504062, study PRJNA617094) | algae metagenome | isolation source: Aphanothece sp. CMT-3BRIN-NPC111 and co-occurring heterotrophs from well... | place: USA: Clark Mountains Wilderness, California | collected 2010-04-18
AGCACCTGATGCCAGATCGCGGTCGAGGAGCGGGTCTCGTGCAAGCGCGGCACCGTATCCGTCGAGCGCGAACTGGACCGCCAGCCCGTACTCGTCAACCACGATGCCCCCGCTCAGCGTCTCGACCTTCACGCCAGCCGCGAGAAACCAGTCGAGCCACCACTGGCGCGTGACGTTGTGGATGAGCGGCATCTTCAGGAGCGCGGCCGGGCTTTCCAGAGGACCATGCCGGTCCAGGAAGGACGGGCTGCACACCGGGTAGGCATTGGCGGACATGAGCAGTTCCGAAACCGTGTTCGCCCAGGTCCCGGTCCCGTAACGGATGGCGAAGTCGATGGCGGGATCGGCGAGGTCATCGAGTTCGGTCCCCGTCCGCACGTTGATGAGGATGTTCGGGTGCTCGGCCTGGAATCGGGCGAGACGCGGCATCAGCCAGCGGCTCGCGACAGTCGGCAGAGTGGTCACGGTGACCGAGCGCTGCCGCCGGTCCTGGCGAAGGTCCTCGACCGTGACTCGGATCCGCTCAAAGCCGGAAAATACCCCGTGGAAAAGGCGCGCGCCCGCCTCGGTGAGCTGCACGCCGCGCGACCTGCGCCGAAACAGCTGGGCCTCGAGCATCCGCTCCAGGGCAACGACCTGTCGGCTGATAGCGCCATGTGTGACGTTCAGTTCGGTCGCCGCTCGCGACATGCTGCCGTGGCGCGCCGCTGCCTCGAAGGCTCGAAGCATGCTGAGCGGCGGGAGATTGCGGGACAGAGGCGTCGGTGGGGCATTGGTGTCAGATTTGCTCACATCGCAGCTGCATTATTTTTCAGATGAGAGCCCACCTCAACACAAGTTATGGTCGGGCATCAAGATCACGAGGCTCGGGAGCGCTCCGATGCACCACCACCCGGACACCACCGCCGTCCACGCCGGTCGCGTGATCGATGCCGCGACGGGCGCGGTCGCCCTACCGATCCATCTCAGCACCACCTTCGAGCGCGACCCGAACGGCGCTTACCCTCGGGGATACACCTACGCGACGTTCAACAACCCCAACCGGGCCTGGCTCGAGGACGCAGTCACCGAGCTGGAGGGCGGGGCCGCCGCCATCGCGACCTCGTCGGGCATGGCGGCCATCGCCAGCATACTGAGCGTGCTGAAGGCCGGCGAGCGTGTGATCGTCTCCTACGATCTCTTTCAGGGCACGGCGCGCCTCCTGAACGACCAGCTCCGGCAATGGGGGGTCGAGGCCGACGTGGTCGACACCACGCAGCCGGAGGAGATCGAGGCCGCGATCCGGCCTGAAACCCGCATGATCTGGATCGATACGCCGTCGAACCCACTCATGCGCGTGACCGACATCGCCCGGGTCGTCGAGATTGCGCGGCCCAGGGGCGTCCGGGTCGCCGTGGACTCCACCTTCGCGACCTTCGTGCTTCAGCGCCCCCTGGATCTCGGTGCGGACGTCACGGTCTATGCAGCGACCAAGTACATCTCCGGTCATTCGGACGTCGTGAACGGCCTGGCGGTGTTCCGCGAGAAGGGCGAGCTCTACGAGCGCGCTCGCACCTTTCAGATCAACGTGGGGCTGACGCCCTCCCCTTTCGATTGCTGGCTCGTCCATCGGGGCCTGCGCACGCTCCCCTACCGCATGCGTGCCCACAGCCAGAACGCCCAGGCCATTGCGAGCTTTCTCGAAACTCACCCGAGGGTCGACCGGGTCTATTATCCGGGTCTGCCCTCGAACGAGGGCTGGACGACAGCCCAACGTCAGATGCCGCACGGCTGCGGCGGCATGCTGTCCCTTTCGGTCAAGGGCGGACGGGAGGCCGCGACGGGGACGGTGGCGCGCGTGAAGCTGTTCACCCGCGCGGCCTCCCTCGGCGGCGTCGAGAGCCTGATCGAACATCGGGCCTCGTCCCCGATCCAAACCCGCGGCCAGGGGACGGGGTTCGTGCTGCCCGACGATCTCCTGCGCCTGTCCGTCGGGATCGAGCATGCCGACGACCTGATCAGCGACCTCGATCAGGCGCTGAGCGGGAACTGGGTGCCCTAGGGCATTTTCCCGTGAGCCGGACCCGCCTGACGTGAAAGAACGCAGAGGCGAAAAGAGAGGAGGCCGATTCGACCCGAGGCGAAACGGCTCCGGCCCGCAACCCTACTGATCGCCCTCACCGCGTTCGTCCTGCGCCAACTGGATACCGATGTCCGCAGTCTCGCTCCCCACGCCACCCGACACGGCATCGGACCCGATTGCTCACGCCGTGCGGCTCGTGCCGAAGGCCCACGGCCTCAACGCGCTGACATGGGTCCATCCGGATCCTCAAGGTGAGCACAGCCGCTCCGTCCAGCACACCGACCCGGTGCCGAGCCCGCCGCCCCTCGCCGGCGTGCCGATCGTGGTTAAGGACAACATCGATCTGGCAGGTGCCCCGACCACTGCCGGGACACCGGGGTTGCGCGGCCATGTCGCCAGCGACGACGCTCCCGTGATCCGGCTGCTTCGGGATGCCGGCGCGATCGTGGTCGCCAAGACCAACCTGCACGAGCTGGCGCTCGGCGCCACCTCGATCAATCCCGCTTTCGGGACGGTGCTCAACCCTTTCGACCAAAGCTACACCGCTGGGGGTTCGAGTGGCGGCACGGCTGCGGCGGTCGCGCTCGGGATGGTGGCCCTGGGGGTGGGCACCGACACCTTGGGCTCCTGCCGGGTGCCGGCAGCCTGCTGCGGGATCGTGGGCTTCCGTCCCTCCCTTGACCGCTACCCCATCGACCGCGTGGCGCCGATCTCCTTCAACCGCGACACCGTCGGGCTGCTCGCCCAGGATGTTGCCAAGGTGATCGCGGCCGACCGGGTCCTTGCACCTCGCCGGCAGAGCCTCACAACACGAGGGGGACCGCTGCGCTTGGGTATCCCGACGGGGCTGGCACGCGCCGGCGTGGCCAACCGCGTGAGCCGAGTGTTCGAGGCCGCGACTCAGCGCCTGATCGGGGCGGGCGTGGAGGTCGTCGAATGCGAGATTCCCGGCGTGCCCGATCATCTGTGGCCGACGCAGGTCGCCGTAATCGGCGTCGACATGCCCCAGCACCTCGCCACCTACCTGCTCCGGAGCGGATCGGACCTCGATGTGGGAACGCTCATCGCGCAGATCGGTGACCCGCTCGTCAAGGCGAGGCTCCAGGCCATGATGACTGGCGGTCGCGATGTGATCGATCATCACGCGAGCGCCTTGGCCGCCATGCGGCGTCTGCGCGTGGAGGTCGGAGCATTGATGCAAGCCCGAGGCTTCGACGCGCTCTTCTACCCGACCCTCGTGACCACGGCCGCACGGATCACCGAGGCTGAAACGGTCGAGATCGACGGGGACGTGCGCCCGACCGGCCCTACGCTCCTGCGCAACACGCTGCTCGCGGCGCTCGCCGGCCTGCCAAGCCTGTCGCTGCCACTCGGCTTCGCCTCCGACGGCTTGCCTGTCGGCGGACTCATCGAAGGGCGCCCGGGGGCCGACGCCGAACTCCTGCAGCTCGGGCTGAAGCTCGCGCCCGTGCTCAGGCAACAACCGTGATGAGGGGAGAGCGGCATGACAACAACCATTGAGCGGCGCCTGCGCGAGCTGGAGCTCACCTTGCCGCCCCAGCCGGTGCCTGCGGCCAACTACCTGCCCTTCGCGCGCGCGGGTGGGCTGGTGCAACTCGCCGGCGTCGCGCCCACCGAGCACGGCGCCTACGCGGTCGTCGGCAAGGTCGGGCGGGACCTCACCCTCGACGACGGCCGGCGTGCGGCGCGCCTGTGTGCGCTCAACATGCTTGCCAACCTTCGCGCGGCCTGTGGCGGCGACCTCGACCGGGTGCGCCGGATCATGATGATCCGGGGCTTCGTCAGCGCCGCGGAGGATTTCGAGGGCGTGCCGCTCGTCATGAACGGCGCCTCGGACCTCATCGTCGAGGTGTTCGGGCCCGAGATCGGCCGGCACGCCCGCACCTCGATCGGCTGCGCCACCCTGCCGAGCCGGGTCGCCGTCGAGATCGACGCCCTGGTGGTGATCGACGATGCGGGTCTGTGACACGTGCGTCGAGGCGGGACGCAAGCGCATCGTTCTGGAAGCGACCGCCTGCCCTGCTCTCGGCGGGCCCAGGCGCCAATCCCGTTGAAGCCGTCCATTGAGCAGTTCGGGATCGAGGGCGCCTCCCTCGGGAGGACGGGGGTCCGATGGGGCTCGGTTACAGGCGCGTACCGGCAGGCCCGGTGCGACCTGCGGCACCGTGCAGAGGCAGCGCGGAGCCGATCGGCCAGGCTTGTCGTGTTTGGCTTCTCGATCGAGGCGGAGGAGACGGAAGGACCGCCCCGCTCACGCGGTGCCGGTCACGCTTGCTCTATGGAGCCGGCCGCAACGGACGGCGCCCCAGCGCGTCAGGCAAGCCATGCACGCTCGCGCTCGACCCTCTGCTCGAAAGCACGGATCTTGTCTTCCCGCGTATACGTCATGCCGATGTCGTCAATTCCGTTAAGCAGGCAGTGCTTGGCGAAATCGCCGACTGTAAAATGATCGACCTGCTCGTCGGGGCCGGTGACGGTCTGCTCCTCGAGGTCCACTGAAATCTCGGCTCCGGGAAGTTCCAGAAGGAACCGCATGAGCTCGTTGACGCGGGCTTCGGGCAATTTCACCGGAAGCATGCCGTTCTTGAACATGTTGTTATAGAAAATGTCGGCAAACGACGGCGCAATGACGCACCGGAAGCCGAAATCCAGCAGAGCCCACGGCGCATGCTCGCGGCTCGAGCCGCATCCGAAATTCGGGCCGGTCACGAGAATCTTCGCATTCCGGTAGGGAGCCTGATTCAGGACGAAGCCGGGTATCTCCCTGTTCTGGTTGTCGTAGCGCAGCTCGGAGAAAAGCGCCTTGCCGAGGCCGGTTCTTTTGATCGTCTTCAAATACTGCTTCGGGATGATCATGTCCGTATCCACGTTGATCATGTTCAACGGGGCTGCCACGGCCGTGAGCTGTCTGAACGGCTCCATATTGTTGTCCTCGCCTTGCCTGTCAGGCACTGGTTCACTTGGGATCGGCAACCGGCCGGAGGATCGCCACGCGGCGTTCAAGGGTCGCGGTCATCCACGACCGACCGATCGATGCCGGGGAGCCATACCAGCAAAACCGGCGTGGATGAAGCCGTCCGGAGCAGCTCGTCCCGCACCAGCACGGTCACCTGATCGAAATCTTCAACATCGCAGAGATCGATGACGTGTAGATCGTACAGGACGAACGCACCGCCGAACTGCGTGCCGGTGCTGGCGTCGCGGCGCCCGGCCTGGTAGAGCTCGGTCATACGGGCGATGCACCGGCGAGCATCGGTGGTCTCGACCAGTGCCGTACTGCGCTGGATCCGGATACGGCCATGATGATCGATGACCCGGATCGGGCCGGCCCCGGTGGCCTGCGTCGAATAGGCCCACATGGCGGGGATCTGCGCCTTCAGAACGACCCGATCCGGCGATGTCCCGAAGGATTTTGCCGCGATCTCGAGGGCCTCGCTCTCCTCGACCTCCACATCGACGACCTTGGAGCGCATCTCGGCCGAGCCTGTCGCCACCGCCCGGACACGGCCCGTGACTTTGTCGACCTCGACCGACACGTCGATGCTGCCCGCATCGGCGCCGAGCCGGACGGCCGCCGCGAGGGCCTCCTCCTTGACGAGGAGAATGTCGCTCGCGCTGGGATTGGGGATGACCCGTTCGACGACCTCCCGGACCATCGCGAGGGCTGCGCCGATCGACGAAATGATCTCCGCATCGGGCGGAACGATGTACCGGGCGTCGATCTTCCCCGCGACATGCCGGATGAGGGCGCCCACTCCGCCGCCGACCCCGATCAGGACCTGCTGGTCGTGGTCAAGCTTGTACTCGGACGTGAGGCTTTCCAGGACCGGAACGATCTTCGATGCGGCTTGGTCGAGGACCATGGTCGCGGCCCGGTCGGGCTCGATCCCGAGGTCGGCGGCAAGCAGAGCAAAGGCTTTCCGGGCGGCGTGGGGCGGAGCGAATGCGTGCATGCCGGGCTCGATCAGGCCCAGGGCATTGGCCGCGCAGGTGTTCGTCAGCGCGTACCGGTCCCCGGCAGGGGTCTCGACGGCGACGAACTCCAGGCCATCGCCGGGCTTCGGCTCGAACAGCACCAGGCGGGCGCCGTCGAGAGCGGCCGGATCGGCAAAAGCAGCATAGGGCAGTCCGGCAATGTGAGCGCTGCGCGGACCGACATCGACGATCTCGCCGGCGCGCACCCGGATCAGGCTGCCGCCCGCGACGCCGATGACACGGATGTCGAGGGAGTTCACGAAAGTTTCGTGCCCGCCGACCCGCGCGTAGGCGATCGACGGACGCCCGCCCTTGACCACGCCGATATTGGTCGAGGTGCCGCCGACCTCGAAATAGATGCCGTCCGACATGCGCACATGCATCAGCGCTCCCGCCACGCTGGCGGCCGGACCCGACAGCATGGTCAGGGCCGGCCGCCGGCGCATCTCGTGAATGTCCATGACGCCGCCGTCGCCCCGCATGATCATGAGCGGCGCTGCGATGCCGGCTTCCCTGACGCTGCCTTCCGTCATGTCGGCGGTCGCGATCATCTTCGGCAGAATGGAAGCATTGATCACGGCGGTCTTGGTCCGGGTGGACAGGCCGTAAAGCCGTGTGATCTCGTGACCGCAGGTCGTGACGAGACCGGACTGACTCGCGACGTCCCGGACGAGTTCCTCCGACGAGGTGTCGTCGACCCCGAAAGCAGCAGAGGCCACCACGACCGCGACGCCGTCGTCGACGAGGTCCTGAATGGCCTGGCCGACGGTGCCCTGCGTCACCTCTTCCGCAACGATGAAGCGGTTGCTCGTGTTGAGGACCTTCCCGGCCGAGAGCTCGATGGGGTCCACCGCGGCCTGCTTGCGGGCCAGCTTTGCGGCCTTGCCGGGCGCCATACCGACCACACCGACGTGAGCGACATCGCCCTCCAGCAACGCGTTGGTGGCCTGGGTGGTGCTGTGCGCCAGGAAGACCACGTCCTGCGGCGAGACGCCCGACTCGCTCAAGATCTTCCGGAAAACCTCGATCACGCCGGCTGCGACGCCCCGTTCGTGGTCGTGGGTCGTGTGCACCGAGCTCCTGGCCACCACCGCATGCGTGCGGCCATCGACCAGGGCAGCTTTCGTGAAGGTGCCGCCCACATCGACGCCGATGCGGTAGAACGCGGTCATGATCTCTGAGTGTTCCATCATCGTCCTGGAATGCCGGTTGGCCGGTGGGCGCACACTATCGCCTTACCCGAACTACCCCTGTCGGGGCTTGTCCTTTCCGGACCGGCCTCGGCGGCAGCGCGTCGCACTTGAGAGGCGCTCAGCTTGACGGCGCGGCCGGTATCGGCACCGCAGGGAATTGTTGCAGCGCAAGACCGGTCAAGCTTGAGCCGGAAGCTGGGAGCCATCAGATATGTCCGGACCGGTCGACGCCGGGCCCGCCATCGACCACCGGAAGAGACGCATCGGAGACACACGTGGCATCTCGGCCTCTGGTTCTCTATCCCGATCCGCGGCTGCGGCAGAAGGCGGAGCCCGTCGGCGAATGGGACGACACCCTTCATGCGCTCGCGCAGGACGTCCTGGACACGATGAGCGCCGTCTCGGCCGTCGGTCTGACGGCGGTGCATATCGGCGTCCCCTCCCGCCTGGTGGTGATTCGCCTCGAGCCCGGATCCGAGCCCCGCATCTACGTGAATCCGGCCGTGAGCTGGACATCCGCGGAAGTCGCTTCCCACACGGAAGGCAGCGTCTCGATGCCGGGTGTCACGGAGGTCGTCGAGCGTCCGGCTGCCGTGCGGGTGCGCTACCAGGACCTGTCCGGAGCGGTTCGGGAGGAGGAGGCGCAAGGCTTCCTGGCAGCCTGCCTCCTCCACGAGATCGATCAGCTGGACGGCATCTTCTGGCTCGAGCGGCTGTCCCGGCTCAAGCGCGAACGGCTCATCAAGCGGTACGGAAAGCTCCGGCGGACGACGGCAACCTGAACATCGCCGTGAGGGACGCGTCGGACCGCCTCCATCCCTCGCTTTAGAGCCGCTTCGACTTGCGTGGAATCAGCTCTCCTCTTGGTGTCTACGCGTTTTCTTCACGTGAGCCGGATCCACCTCACCCGAAAACACTCTAGCCCCCGGCCCCTCCTCCGCGCGCCGACGATCCGGCGAATTGCTCCGCACAAATCTCCCGAACGCACCCGCGCAGCCAGCGATGCGCCGCATCGGCGTCCAGCCGCGGATGCCAGAGCAGAGACACCGTGACTTCCGGCGGGGAGACCGGAAGCGGAAAACCGTGCATCCCGGCGCGCAGGCTCGCGGTGTGTCGCTCGGGCACGCTGGCGATCAGGTCGGAGCCCCGGGCGAGAGCCAGCGCCATCGCAAAGCCGCCGACGATGGTCACGACCTCCCGCTCGAGCCCGAGCCCCTCCAGGGCATCGTCGATGGATCCTCGGTCGAGGCCCTGTCGCGAGACGAGGACGTGCCGGCCGGCCGCATAGCGGGCCGGCGTGATCTCGCCCTGGCTCAAGGGGTGCCCCTGTCGCACGACGCCGATGAAGCGGTCCCGGAACAGGCTTTGCGCCCGCACCTCGGGACCCGTGGTCTCGCCGACGACACCCGTTTCCAGATCGACGGTTCCGTCGCGAAGCGGGGTGCTGTCCTTGTCGGGCTTCTGCAAGAAGCACAGGCGGACGCCTGGAGCATCCTTGCCGACGCGCGCGACGAGGGCCGGTCCGAAGGTTTCCACGAAGCCCTCGCTGGACCGCAGCGTGAACGTGCGAACGAGGCGTTCGAGGTCGAGCCGTTCTGCAGGGCGCAGAACCGCTTCTGCATCCTGCACGAGCTGGCCGACCCGCCCGCGAAGCTCCAGCGCTCTGGGTGTAGGAACGAGACCGCGTCCGGCCCGGACCAGCAGCGGATCGCCCGTGGTCTCGCGCAGCCGCGCCAGCGCCCGGCTCATCGCCGAGGGGCTCAGGCGCAGCCGTCGCGCCGCCCGCGCGACGCTTCCCTCAGTAAGCAGGACATTGAGGGTGACGAGAAGGTTGAGATCGGGGCGCGACATGCCCCAAGCCTAGCACGATCCACCCATGATGTGGCGTCAGACGCACGAATGAAGTGCAACCCGTGCGCGTTCCGCCATGTGGTGCCCCGGCTTATGTCTGCGATGGCTCGGTTGGAGCCTCGGACATGGAGGCCATGGTGAAGACGCTGATTGCAGGACGAAACGAGGCCATTGGCGCGAGTGCCGCACCGATCCCCTCGGCTCGGTGGGCGCTCGCCGGACTCTCGCTCTCCATGCTGCTGTCCTCGCTCGGGACCAGCATTGCGAATGTCGGCCTGCCGGCCCTGGCACAGGCGTTCGATGCCTCCTTTCAGGAGGTCCAGTGGATCGTCCTGGCCTATCTCCTCGCCATCGCGACCCTGATCGTCAGTGTCGGACGGCTGGGCGACCTCACGGGGCGGCGCCGGCTCCTGCTCGTCGGCATCGCCCTGTTCACCCTGGCCTCCGGCCTGAGCGGCGTCGCGCCCACGATCTGGCTCCTGATTGCGGCCCGGGGCGCGCAGGGTCTGGGAGCAGCCATCATGATGGCTCTCACCATGGCCTTCGTCGGCGAGGCGGTTCCGAAGGAGAAGACCGGGAGCGCCATGGGACTGCTCGGAACCATGTCCGCCATCGGCACCGCGCTTGGTCCCTCGCTCGGTGGCCTGCTGCTCGCCGGACCCGGGTGGCGGGCCCTCTTCCTCGTCAACGTCCCGCTGGGCATCCTGACCTTCGTCCTCGCGCACAGGCACCTGCCCGTCGACCGCCGGGATCCGGCAACCGACCGGGCCGGATTCGACGCGCGGGGCACGCTGCTCCTTGCCGTGACTCTCGCGGCCTACGCCCTGGCCATGACGATCGGGCGCGGCCGCTTTGGTCCCGACAACGTGACTCTCCTGGCGGCTGCCGTCTTCGGGGGCGCACTCTTCGTGCTCGCCGAGGCGAGAGCCGCATCGCCGTTGATCCGCCTGGCGACGTTTCGTGATCCGAAGCTGAGCGCGAGCCTGATAGGCAGCACGCTCGTCTCCACGGTGATGATGGCGACCCTGGTGGTCGGGCCGTTCTATCTCTCCCGCGCGCTCGGGCTCGACGCCGCCCATGTCGGACTGGTCCTGTCGGTCGGGCCCCTGGTCGCCGCCCTAGCCGGGCTGCCCGCTGGCCGCCTGGCGGACCGCTTCGGCGCATATCCCATGACCATCGTCGGGTTGATCGGAATAGCGGCCGGCGCCTGCATCCTGTCCGTGGTGCCGGCGACCCTCGGCGTTCCCGGCTATGTCGGCCCCATCGCGATCGTCACCGTCGGCTATGCCCTATTCCAGACGGCGAACAACACCGCCGTCATGGCCGATGTCCTCCCCGACCAGCGGGGCGTCGTGTCCGGCATGCTCAACCTGTCGCGCAACCTGGGACTCGTCACCGGTGCCTCCGTGATGGGTGCGGTGTTCGCGCTGGCATCGGCAGCGACCGACATCGCCACGGCGCACCCGGACGCCGTTGCCGCCGGACTGCGGGCCACCTTCGCGGTCGCGGCGATGCTGATCGTCGCCGCGCTCGTCATCGCGCTCGCAGGCCGCGCTTTCGCCGCACGACCTTCGCCCTCGCTGGACATATGATGACGCCGCACTCGGGGCAGGAAGAGCAGTGCGACTCCCCTTGAGGCCGGGAGCCTGATCGGTCGGAGCCGGCGTTCTTTCGGAGCGGTGCACCGGATGTCCCTCACCTGAGCAGAACGGGCCGGGACATCGCTGTCCCGGCCCGGCAGGGTGCTGATGGCTGGGCTCCGGAGTGGCTATAGGCCAGCTCAGACGGATTCCGCGAGCGGCGTCAGGCCGATTGCCTCATGGTGTCCGAAAGGAACCAGTTGTTTGACAGGACATTCAGGATCTGCACGCCGGCCGGCAGCTCGACGAGGAAATCGGCGTCGAGCTCGAGGTGGCGGATGCGGGTCGGGTCGTCGCCCGCCCAGCGCGTCATCGCGCTCAAGGTGTCCCAGTAGGACACGACCATGAACTCGCTTTCCTCACCAAGGTCCTGTCGGAACATCTGAACGGCGCGTGCGCCGAGAGACTCGAGCTTCTTCACGCCGTGCTGGTAGAGATACGTCGTGTATTCGTCGGCCCGCCCAGGCTTTGTGCGGCCGCGCCAAATGCGGGCAACAGCGCCGGTGTGCGAACTTGCCATCGTGAACTCCTATGTTGCTGTCAGCGGATGAGAGCCAGGGTGAGCCAGGGCCAGATGCTCAAAGCGACGAGGACCAGGCAGGTCGCCAGGCAGAACGGAATGGTCTTGGCGAAGACGGTGCTCGGCTTCGTATTCGTGAGGGAGGCCCCGATGAACAGGGCGGCGCCGACGGGCGGGGAAATAAGTCCGAGCGTGAGATTGATGGAGGCCACCACGCCGAAATGGATCGGGTCGATCCCGAACACGCCGACCGCAATGGGGTAGAGGATGGGGACGACCAGGATGAGGCCCGCGACACCGTCGATGACAGTCCCAACGACGATCAGGAGTAAGTTCAGCCAGAGCATGAAGGTGACCGGACCGCTCGCCAGGGCTTTCATCCATTCGGCGACGACCTGTGGCACCTGCCCGTGCACGAGGACCCAGGTGAAGACGTTGGCGGATGCGACGAGGTACAGGACCAGCGCCGTATTGAGGCCGGTGCGCAGGAACATGGCCGGCAACTGCCTGAAGTCGATCTCCCGGTAGATCAGGCCCAGCACGAGCGCGGTGACGCACGCCAATGCCGCGGACTCGGTCGGACTGGCAAGACCGGTCGAGATGCTGAGAAGAATGACAGCGGGAATGAAGAGCGTCGGCAGCCCACGCATGAAACGGACGGCCCTGGCCCGGGCGGTTTCCCGTTCCGGGATCGGGTATGCGAGCCAGAAGCCCATAAGCCAGATCACGAAGCAGAACGTGGTGACCAGCATCAGGCCCGGGATGACGCCCGCCATGAACATGTCGCCGATCGGCGCCTGCACCATCACCCCGTAGACCACGAAGATCAGAGATGGCGGGATGATAGGACCGAGGAGACCGGCCGAAACCGTCGTCGCGACCGCGAAGCTCTTGTCGTAGCCCTTTCGCTCCATCTCGGGCACGAGCGTCTGCGACATGATCGCAATCTGCGTCGTGGAGGAACCCAGGATCGACGCCATCAACCCATTGGCGAACACGTTGACGTAGGCGAGGCCGCCGCGCAGGCGGCCGATCACCGCCGTCGTCATGCCGAGGAGGCGGGTCGTGATGCCGCCGGCATTCATGAATTCGCCGACGAGGATGAACAGCGGGAGCGCCAGGAGGCCATAGGAGTCGATCCCGCCGAACAGCTGCGTCAGGTAGGAATCGATGAGAACCCAATTACCGGTCGCCGCGATGTAGGCCAGGGTCGACAGGCACAGCACCAGGCCGATGGGCAGGCCCGCCAGCAGGAAGGTCGTGAATGCGACGCCGGTGAGCATGTCAGCCGAGCTCCACTTTTGTCGGGTCGACGGCAGGGACTGACCGCTCAACCCACCCCAGGTCCTCAACGAGGTTCGCTGTGCAATGGATCGTGAGGCCCAGCGCGTAGATCGGGAGCACGAGATAGACGATCCACTTCGGGATCCCGAGCGTCACAGTCGGATCGGTGTAGAGGAAATTGAGCGTATCGGCGGTGTAGGCGGATACATCGAACCCGTGCCGCACCAAGGTGATCGGATCGAACATGCGCCAGCTGCACCAGACGAGAAACAGGGCATAGGCGAGCCCGACGGCCGTGATGCAGCTGTCGACCCACCGGCGATGCCGGTTGTCGAGAAGGTCGGGCAGAAAGGTCACCGCAAAGTCGAGCCGCTGACGCACGGTCAGCGACGTGCCGATGAAGCACGCCGCGACCATCAGGTAGATGGCAAGCTCGTCGACCCAGATGAGCGGCCGCCCGGCAGCCCGCGTCGCCACATTGATCAGGATCAAGACGAAGATCCCGAGGATGAGCGTTCCCACGGCTGCCTTTTCGGCGACGCTGATGACGCGGCTCAGATGAACCGCTGCGCATCCCACGCGGGCGCGGAGGGAGCGTGCCTGGAGCACGCTCCCCGAAGTGGCCGATGCTGCAACCATTGCGAGCTCCTGGGCGAGCCGGTCCTGGGGCTTCTACCGCGTGAATTCCCGCAGCGCCTTCAGATCGGGCAGCCGATCCTGCCATTTCGCATCCCAGGCCTGAACCACCTCGGCGAAGCTTTCCCGCGGCAGCGGTTTCATCGAGAACCCGATATCCGCCAGGCGCTTTCTGAACGACGCCTCGTTCACGACGAACTCGTCGCGGATCAGTTTCAGCTGCTTATCGACCAGGGTGCGGATCAGCTTCTGGTCCTCGTCCGACAGCGTGCGCCAGACCCTCGCCGAAACGGTCGCGGCCATCGGATACATGGAGTGGTTCGTGACCAGCATCGTCTTACCGAGCTGGTAGTACTTGTTGTAGAACGTCGCCTCGAAATCCATGTCGATGCCGTCGACCTGGCCGTTGGCGAATGCGTCGTAAACGCCGGCGAACGGGATCGGGGTCGGGGCGGCGCCGAGGATTTCATACATGTCGCGGGCCGGCGGAGACGGCGCGACGCGGATCTTCTTGCCTTTGACGTCGTCGAGCGACGTGGAGACATCTCGCATCACGATCTGCCGGAGCCCCGTCATCCCGTAGCCGAGACCGATCGCGCCGATCTGGGCGGGAAACTTCTCGAGGATCTTGAGCGCGATCGGGCTCTCGAGCACCGTGCGAGCCTGCTCCACGTCCTTGACCAGGAAGGGCGCATGCAAGGCGGCCAGATCGGTGATGCGGTTGGAAAGCTCTGCCGTCGTGAGCCACGCCATGTCCAGCGCACCCGTCTGCAGCTGCTGGATCATCTGCGCTTCGGATCCGAGCTGGCTCGACGGGAACACGGCCAGCGAGAGGCGCCCGTTCGTGGCGGCCTTCAGCTCCTCGCCGAACTTCTGTGCACTCAGGGTCCATTGCTGGGTTGGCGGGACGACCAACCCCAGCCGAAGAGTCCGTTCCTGGGCGGTCAAGCCGCCGAGCGGGAGGGCCAACCCGATCAGGGTTGCCAACCGTATCGCTGCCTTCAACATGTCGCTTATCTCCTCCTACGGGCCGCACGGCTGGGCATTGTTCGCCCCATATCGAACGGGCGTTTCAACCATCTGTTTAAATCGATCGTCTGTCAACCCATTGCTCCGGAGGGCGAGCCGGGTGATGATGGGTCATCACGTCGATCGCGCCAGCAACAGCCAACACGGAGGACACCTCACGATGCCGGAGGTAACTTTGGCAAACGAAGCCGACTCGCGCAGCCGAATCATGGGGGCTGCGCGCCGGGTGTTTGCCGAGCGCGGATTCGATGGAGCAACGGTGCGCGAGATTACCGATGCCGCCGGGGTGAACACCGCCGCCGTCAACTACTACTTCCGGTCAAAGGACGAGCTGATCCGGAGCGTCTTTGAGGAGGGGTTGAAGCCCATCATCGCCGCAAGGATCGGGGCGCTGGAGGAGTGCGTCCGACACGCAGGAGATCGCCCCCCGACCCTCGAGGCCCTGTCTGAAGCCTTGGTCCGCCCCCTCGTCGAGCTCAGCTCGGGCGAGTACCGCGACGTCATGGTGCTGCTGATGCACACCAGGACGGTGACGAAGAAGACGACCGCGGCGATCGTCGTCGAGCAGTTCACGCCGGTGCACGAGCGTTTCGTGAATGTCCTTGAGACAGTGCTGCCCCACCTTTCCCGGCCGGAAATTGCCCTTCGCTACGACTGCGCCCGGGGAGCGACGCTACAGACTCTCGTCGATTTGGCGCCGGCTGCAGCCCTGGTCAGCGGGGTCGCTGCGGAAGAGAGGACCAACCGGGAAGTTCTTGTCCGGAGGCTGGTCGCTTTCGTGTGCGCCGGGTTTCGCGCTCCGCCAGCCTGAGTGGCCCTCACGCGCTGCGCGAGCGCGAGCTTGCTGCGTATCGAGCAAAGGTTACGAACCGCTGGGCCGGCGCAGCGACCCCGGCGGCTCGGGCGCCTGACTGCTGCCTGAAGCCGTGACGTCGGCAATGCACCGGCCGGCCAGCCAATCGCCTGTGTCCGGCGCACGCGTCCGCAGCGCCGTCTGCCCGTGCGTGCGCGACCGGCGCTGAGCCCGCTTGGCCTGCAAAGACATCCACCGTTCTCAGATCCCGCACCCGAGTGCGGTAGGGCAGATGCTCGCGGCCTGGCCGGTGTCCAGCCGAGAGCCGCGGCCGAGCGGCAACGCATGCACCAGAAGAGGTTCGGACCGGATCTAACCCTGTGAGCCGCGTTGGCCACAGGGCAGCGCCGGCTTTTCGTAGGGCCCATCGCGGCTGCCGGATGCCGGGCTCGGGTGCGCTGCCACCCTGCGGCGCGGGACGCCCGGAAAACAGACTTGCCGCCGCTGCGGTTAAATCATATGTTTGAAACCATTGTTTCAAACCATCAGGTGAGAAATGCCTTTCCCTCGGCCCTCTCTCCTCGTCGCCGGCCTGCACCGTCAGGGAGAAGGCGAGCGACGCGAGGTCGTGGACCCGAGCTCCGGCGAAGTTCTGGCAGACTTCTTCGGGGCTTCAGCCCGCGATATCGACGACGCAGCGGCGTCAGCTGACGCCGCATTCCGGCAATGGTCGTCCATTCCGGCTGTCGAGCGCTCCGCCGTCCTCCGCCGGGCCGCCGATCTCGTGGCCGCCGAGCAGGAAGAGATCGCCGTGGTCCTGTCGCGGGAGAACGGCAAGCCGCTCGGGGAAGCGCGGGCGGAAGTTCTCGCCGCAAGCGACGTCCTGCATTTCTATGCCGGGGAGGCGCGTCGGACCTATGGCCGCGTTACCCCGCCCCGCGTCCAGGGAACGCGCCTCCTGACGGTCCGGGATCCGGTTGGCGTCGTCGCCGCGTTTGCGCCTTGGAACTTCCCGGCAATCAACCTGGTACGCAAGCTGGCTCCCGCGCTGGCGGCCGGCTGCACCGTCGTCGCCAAGCCGGCCGAGGAGACGCCGGCGACGGGCCTGCTCCTTGCCTCCTGCCTGGAGCGCGCGGGACTCCCCGTTGGCGCCGTGAACATCCTCTATGGAGAGCCCGATCTGATCTCGCGGCGGCTGATCGAAAGCCCCTCAATCCGCAAGATCTCCTTTACCGGTTCGACCGCGGTTGGACGGCGGCTCGCGGCCCGTGCGGGCGAGCACCTCAAACGGGCCACCATGGAGCTCGGTGGGCACGCTCCCGTGATCATCTGCAAGGACGCGGATCCGGATCGCGCGGCGGCCGTATGCGCGGCGGCGAAGTTTCGCAATGCCGGACAGACCTGCAATTCGGCGAGCCGCTTCTACGTTCACGCGTCGATCCGCGACCGTTTCCTGAAGCGCTTCGCCGAGATTGCGGCAAACCTGCGCGTCGGAGGCGGCCTCGAACCGAACATCGACATGGGGCCGCTGTCGAATGCCCGCCGCGTCGACGCGGTCGACGCGCTTGTACGGGATGCGATCGGCCGAGGCGCGCATCTCGCAGCCGGGGGCACGCGGCTCGACCGCAAAGGCTTCTTCTATGCGCCGACCGTTCTCGCCGACGTTCCGCCCGATGCGAGGATCATGGCCGAGGAGCCCTTCGGCCCGGTCGCGCCGGTCGCTGCGTTCGAGGACCTGGACGAGGCCGTCGAGGCCGCGAACAGCACGCCTTTCGGCCTGGCGGCATACGCGCTCACGGACCATGCGCCCACGATCCGGCGGCTGTCGAACGATCTGCGGTGCGGGGTCCTCGGCATTAACACCTTTGTGGCGGCGCTGCCCGAAACCCCGTTTGGCGGCGTGGGCGACAGCGGCTGGGGGCATGAGGGCGGGCCCGAGGGGATCGACGCCTATCTGCAGACCCGCTTCATCCACGAATCATAAGAAGGGCGGACCATGAGCCGGATCGAAGCAGATTTCGTCATCATCGGGGGAGGTTCGGCCGGTTGCGTTCTGGCGAATCGGCTGAGCGCGGGCGGCAAGTGGCGCGTCGTCCTGGTCGAAGCGGGCCGCGACCAGCCGCCGGACCGCGTCGAGCCAGCGATCCTCGACAGCTATCCGCGTGTGGCTTATTTCGATCCAAAGAACGTGTGGCACGATCTGAGGGTTTATCTCACGCCCGTGCCCCACAATGCTCCTGGAGGGCCGACGCCCAAGCGCTACGAACAGGCGCGGATCATGGGCGGCGGCTCCAGCCTCAACGACATGCAGGCCAACCGCGGGCTGCCGTCCGACTATGATGGCTGGGCTGCAGACGGCGCCGACGGGTGGGACTGGGCTTCGGTCCTGCCGTACTTTCGACGCCTGGAGCGGGACATCGATTTCGACGGGCCGCTTCATGGGGCGTCGGGCCCGATTCCGATCCGCCGGATCATGCCGGACGTCTGGCCGGCGTTCTCCCGCCATGCCGCTCAGGCGATGCGCGACCTCGGCTTCCCGGAGCTTCAGGATCAGAACGGCGAGTTCGGGGACGGCTTCTTCCCCGTTGCCATCTCCAATATCTACGACCGCCGGGTGTCCACGGCCACCGGGTATCTCGACAACGCGGCGCGGCGGCGCCCCAATCTCACGATCCTCGCCAATACGAGGCTCGAGCGCCTGCTCGTCGAAGGCAATGCAATCGTCGGAAGCGATTGCATCGGCCCGGACGGCGCGATCAAGATTGTCGCCCGGGAGACAATCCTGTGCGCCGGCGCGCTGCACAGCCCGGCAATGCTCCTGCGCGCGGGCATCGGACCCGGAACCGATCTGATGCGCCTCGGCATCCCCGTCGTCGCCAACAGACGCGGGGTCGGACAAAGCCTGCAGGAACACCCTGCGCTGTCGGTTTCCGCCCACATGGCGAAGACCGCGCGCCTTCAGCCGGAGCTCCGGCGCCATATTCATCTCGGGCTGCGCTATTCCTCGGGTCTCGAGGGCGCCCCTGCGGGCGACATGTACATGGTGGGCCTGTCCAAGACCGGCTGGCATGCGGTCGGTCGTCAGCTCGGCTCGCTCGTCACCTGGGTCAACAAGCCGTTCTCCCGTGGGAAAGTGACACTCACGTCACCGTCTGCCGCGGTCGAGCCGCGGGTCGAATTCGCCATGCTCTCGGATTCGCGCGACGTGTCCCGCCTGATGGACGGGATACGCCTGGCAGCACGGATTTTCGACCAGCCTGCCCTGCGCAAGGTCACGAACGATCCGTTCCCGACGAGCTACAGCGAACGGGTGCGGGATCTCGGCGTCGTGTCCACGAAGAACTACGTTCTCACCTCCGTTCTGGCCGCAGCCATCGACGGTCCGGCCTGGATGCGCCGCAGCCTGCTCCGGCATGTGGTGACCGAGGGCGATCCGCTCGACCGCCTGCTGGCCGACGAGGATCTCCTCGAGGCCTTCGTCCGCACGACGGTGCACGGAGTCTGGCATGCCTCCTGCTCCTGTCGCATGGGACGCGAGGACGATCCGGATGCGGTCGTCACGCCGAGCGGGCGGGTTATCGGCATCGAGGGAGTCCGGGTCGTCGACGCCTCCGTCATGCCCTCCGTCCCCTGCGCCAACACGAACATCCCGACGGTGATGATTGCGGAAAAAATGAGCGACGCCATTCTGGCCGAGAACCAGCGCGGAGCCGCCTCACCGGTCTCGGCCCTGCTCTCCGCCTGACGACGGTCATGCCCGTCATCACGCTCAGCGCTCTGCGAGGCTCGCCTGTGGTGTCCGACGACCTCCCGCAGGCCCTCGCCAAGGCTGCCGCCGCGGCATTGGGCCTGCCGGAGAGCGCCATGTGTGTCCGCGTCCTCGCATGTGATCCTGCAGCGTTTGCACCGCCGCCGGACCGGGGGGCCGGTTACGTCTTCGTCGAATGCTGGCTGTATCCGGGCCGTCCTCGGCCCCTCAAGGAACGGTTGTTCGACGCCGTCGCGACCGTTCTTGCGGACGCTGGCGGGCGCGCCGAGGACATCGACCTGGTCTTCTGCGAGATCCCGGCGGAGAACTGGATCCTAGGCGGGGGTGGCGCGCCGCGCGCTGGCGCTGCCGATGCTCCCCCGGTGACAGCTGATCCGCCCGCATCGGCGCCCGCCTCCGCTTCCCGGTGAGCGCGGTGCTGTCGTCCGGCGCCAACTTCGGCATGGGCGGGCGCACCAGGAGCAGTGATCCGCCGTCCACATCACCGTGCGCTCATGCGCGAGAAAATCCGGTGTGGCCGGATGCACCCGCCGACAAGCGCATCCCACAATGCAACCGACATCGACACTTCGTCACGGAAGCCCGGCAAAGCGCCGACCAGACCAGCGATCGTTGCGGCGCTCCACGGGCTCATCCGACACGGGATTATTTTAGTTTCGCGACCAATCAAAAAGGAGATCACGATGCGCGGGGCTGACCTCGTCGTTCGAATGCTGATGGCCTACGATGTCGACGTCGTGTTCGGCATCCCGGGCGACACGAACGTGCCTCTGTACGACGCGTTGCGCGAAGCCCAGGACGGCTTGCGTCACGTGATGGCACGGGACGAGCGCTCGGCGGGCTATATGGCGGACGCCTATGCGCGCCTCACGAACCGGCCGGCGGTGATCGAAGTGCCGAGTGGCGCCGGCGCGATGTACGCGCTCCCCTGCGTGGCCGAAGCCAACGAATCCTCCGTTCCCCTGATCGTGATCACGAGCGACACGCCGATCAAGATGGAAGGCCGCGGCGTGATAACGGAGCTGGACTGCGCCAAGCTGTTCGAGCCGGTGACCAAAGCGTCCTGGCTGGTGAAATCCGCGCAGCGCATTCCCGACACGATCCGCCGCGCATTCCGCGTCGCGACCACCGGCCGGCCGGGTGCCGTGCACCTGGCCCTGCCCGAGGACGTCCTCGCCGACACGGTCGACCTGGCAACCGTCTCGCTCCATGTCGAGGAAGAGTGCAAGTCGTATCCGGCCTATCGCTCCGGGCCGTCCGACGACCGCATCGGCCTGCTCCTCGGCGCGATCAAGCAGGCGGAGCGTCCCCTGTTCATCGCGGGAGGCGGCGTCAACCGCGCAGCTGCCGGCGGGCTTCTCCTGATGGTAGCCGAGCGCCTGGGCGTTCCGATCGTCAATACCATCACGGGTCAGACCGCGATCCCCGACGACCACCCCCTCGCGGTCGGCGTGATCGGCGACAACGGCTTCCATCCCCACGCCAACCGCGCGGTCGAGGAGGCGGACCTCCTGGTCTATCTCGGCTGCCGCATCGGATCGGTGGTCACCGTCGGCTGGACCTTCCCGTCGCCCAGCCGCGCGCGCCGCATCATGCAGGTCGACATCGAACCCGAGACCCTCGGCAACAACACCGAGAACGTGTTGAGTCTCGCGGGCGATGTCGGGTTCGTGCTCGAGCGCTTGGCGGCGCTGTGCGGAACGGATCGACCGCACGCGCCCGACTGGATCAACCGCCTGAACGCCTGGCGGGCCGAATTCTGGCGGCATGCAGAGCAGGAGATGGACAACGACACGGTGCCGCTGAAGCCCCAGCGCGTCGTCAAGGCGCTGGCGAGCCGCCTGTCGGGCCCGTTCACGATCCTCTCCGACCCCGGCACGCCGACACCCCACATGACGAGGCTGCTCCGGCTGAAGAACCCGGCCTCCACCTTCATCATCCCGCGGGCCTATGGAGGCTTGGGATATGCGCTCCCGGCCGTTCTGGGCGCTTGGCTCGCGCGGCCCGGCATACGGCCGATCGGCCTCTTCGGGGATGGGTCGTTCGGGATGTGCTGCGGCGAACTGGAGACACTGGCTCGTCTGCAGGTTCCCGCCGTGCTGATCCACTTCAACAACGGGTGCTACGGCTGGATCAAGGCGCTCCAGCGCCTGCACGGCCACAACGCGACCTACTCGGTCGACTTCCTCTCGCTCGATGCCTCCCGCATCGCCGAAGCCTTCGGGTTGCGGGCATGGCGGGCAACCGATGCCGAGTCGCTCGACCGGGCTCTCGATGAAGCCTTTGCGTTCGACGGACCGGCGTTCGTCGACGTGGTCGTCGAGTCGATCGCCGATGTGGCTCCCCCGGTCGTGTCATGGCTGCGGCGGGCGGGTGTGGATCCGCTGGCGATCCCGCCTCAGGGGGATGTGCGCCTGGCCGACAGTACCCGTCGGGTCCGGCACCCATAGCGAGGCCCCCATGACCACGAACACGGCGAACACGCTGGACCGTCTGCTCCGCGCCTCCCTTGGCCGCGAGAGAGCGGACCAGCTCCTCGACATGCTGGAGGTGTCGACGGCGCTGAGCGGCCACACCGGCCCGGGCGTGAGCCGGGGCGTCCTGGCGCAGGCCCTCAACATGGTGCTGTTCGGAGATCTGCTCGCCCGCGCGCCATCGGCCCGCGCGCATGTGCACGACCGGCTCAAGAATGGTGAAAAGGTCGTCCACGACCATAGCGTCGTCGCCACCATCGCCTCGCCGCATGTGGGCAGCCTGCCGATCGGCCGGGAAGCTCTCGGCCGCGTGCTCGTTCCGCTCGGCTTTGTCGAAAGCGGCTCCCGTCGATCGTGGGAGGGGGGCATCACGGAGCATACCTATCTCCACGCGGATCATCCGGACGATATTGCCGGCTTCGTCGTGGTCGAGGTTCACCCGCACTGGTTTTCCCGAGGCTTCCAGGCTGCGGCGGAACGTGTCGTTCAGTCGTCGCGTGACCCTCTGCAGGCGGCAACCGCATGGCTGACTGCGCTCCAATCCGAGGGAACCGTGGAACTCGCCGATGCTATCGCGATCCTTCGGGCCCTCGTCGCCTGCTTCGATCGCCAGCACGCGACGCCATCCCTCGACGATTACGACCTTCTCAGGCGCGAGTCGGCAGAGATGGCTTGGATCGCAACCGAGGGGAATGCGGTGATGCAGGTTGCTCAAAGGGTAGCCGAGTCGAACAAACGCGGCCCAGCTGTCTTGCGCGGAGATATCTCCGAACCCGTCGACCTGCTTCTGCTCGAGCCCGCGTACGTCGAAAGGCCTTTCCGGGACAGCGAGGGACGGATGATCGGTGCGCCCGTTCCCGGGCCGTCCCTCAAACTAGTCAGGCGGGAAGGAAGGAGATCACCGGCGCCAACCTGGTTCGAGCCGGACCAGGATCTCGCGATGTGCGCTGCACTCGCTTGAGCGCAATGCCCTGATTGGTACGAGATGCGTGCGCCAGACGAGAGACGGACGGAGATTGCGAGCTCGCAGCAGGGGGCAGCTGCACGAGGCGTGCTGCACCGGCACAGGGCGGCGGACGTTCGCTCGCCGCCTATGAAAGCCCGGCCGGCGCGGTGCATCGCCGCGCCGGCTGTTCATGGCCGGGAGCCTGCGGCAGGCGGGATACCGCTCGCAGGCCGGGGCCGCCTTAGCATGCGGGCGGCCGACGGAGCCTTCGAGCGCCGGGATAAGGACCTCCTATGAAGAACGCCACCGACGCCGTTCAGGTGCTGGAGCGGCTCAGAGCCTACGCGCATCGCGACAGCCGATCGAAGACCCGGATCGACGTTCACGCCGCGCCGGCCATGTGCACCTTCGTCTGCCATGGCGGGGAGAGCATCACCGCAGTCCACCTGGCCTGCGCCACCGTCGTCGTCGTGATCGAGGGGTCAAGGGAGCTCCATATCGGGCCGAGGGTTGAGCGCGCGGCGCCGGGAAGCACGCTCGTCCTTCCGGCCGGGTGGCGCGGCAACATCGTGGACGAGCCGGACCCGCAGTCCGGCGTCTACCGCGCATTCTGTCTGGAATTCCCGCTTGACCTCGTCGTCCGCGCTTACCGGGCCCATCCTGTGCGAAGCGCCTGCACGCCAAGGGCCGGGCTGCGCCACACCATCGGCCTCAGTCAGACGCTCGCGGACGCAATGCTCCATACCGCCGCGGCCGTCGCTGCAGGCGATCTGCCCGCGCACCTGGTCGAACACCGCGCCATGGAAGTGCTTCTGGTGCTCGCCCATGAAGGCGTGCTTGCAACCTCCCCGACCTCGAGCGCACCTGGCGCGAAGGAAGCGGTCCGCGCGCTCGTCAGTTGCGACCCGGCCCGCCGCTGGACGGCCGCTGCCATCAGCCGGCATCTCGGCCTCAGTGAGCCGACCCTGCGCCGGCGGCTGCGGAGCGAGGACGCCTCCGTTCGCGAACTCCTCCAGGAGGTTCGTATCGAGCTTGCATCGGCCCTGATGCGGGACGAGGGGCTTAGCGTCGCGGCGGCCGCCGAGGCATCGGGATATCGCTCACGAAAGCGCTTCAGCGAGCGCTTCAAGGCGAACCGCGGCCGATCACCCTCGGCTCACCTGTCCCAAGGCTTCGACACCGGCGGCTGACCTGCTCTCACCTCCGGCTCGCCAATCCCAGGGCATCGATACCGGCGGCCGACCTGCTCCCATCCCCGGCCGGACCGCGCTCCACGCCCGAGCCTGCCCGTATTCGTCGTCTGAGACACGGCCTTGTTCCTTCACCATGGAGATCGACCGACGTGCCATTCATCCGGCAGCCCTCCTGCACACTCGCAATGCTCATCTTCCTGCTCGGAGGTGCCGGCTTGACGGGCTGCAGCATTTCGCGCCCGCCAAAGCTGGAGGTGACTGTCGAGGGTCTCTCCCCCGAGGGGCATTTGCCCGACGACGTCGCCTTTTGTGCCCCGGCGGGGGTCGGCGCCAACCGGAACCCAGGATTGCGGTGGACACGGGGACCGGACGCCGTTCGCTCGTATGTCGTGCTGATGGCAGATGTCGACGTTCCAAAGGACGACTCGAAGATCAACCAGGAAGGCGTCACGATCAGGTCGGATGAGCCGAGGACGAAATTCAGCCATTGGGTCCTCGTGGATATCCCGGCCGGCACCACCCGGCTCCCAACCGGGATCGACTCGGCTGGTCGGCCGGCGGGAGGAAAGCCGCTGGGCATCCAGCCCCACGGCCTGCGCGGGCAGAATGGCTATGCTGGCGTCTTCAAGAACGGCCCTTACGGCGGCTATGATGGTCCATGCCCGCCGGAGAACGATGAAAGACTTCACCGATATGCCTTCGCGGTTTACGGCGTGAACGTGCCGTCCCTCGGGCTCCAGGGGAATTTCACCCTGTCCGACGTTTTGAGGGCAATTGATGGCAAGATCGTCGCGAGCGGCCAAGTCGTCGCGACCTATACCCTCAACCCCGGCCTCAGGAAGCCGCGGACGCTCGGCGAGCGCAGTTCCGCGGGCTAGGCCGCGGGTCGGGTTTCGCATCTTGCGCCGGTCGGAACCGATCTTCCGCTTGGCAGAGCCCTTTGTGTTTCAAATCACGGGGCAGCCTGACGAGCCCTGAAGGTCCGCCCTGGCCGGCAGAGACACCCGGAGCAGCGCCCCATTGTCCTCGTCCCGCCTCGTGGCGTGTCCGGTCTCCCGTCAAGCCGGCTCGGCTCAGCGAAAGGGACTCGAGACTGACATGGCCATGACACTCCCGGGAGGGCTGCGGCCATGGCCTGCAATGCCAGGCTGCTCCGGCGCTTGGAGCCTCACCGGCCGGTGGAGCACGCGCGCTGGAACGCCCCGGGAGGCTCCGATCCTCGTCGTTTAGGGCAGCCTCTCGAACGCGGAACCAGACCCTGATTGGCCCTCCAGTACCTGCTTGGCCGCAAGCGAATCAGGAACCGGCACCAGGCGATCAGGGTGATGAGCCTGGAGCCGGCACTGGATTTTTCGCGTGCAATGGCTCAAAAGCAGGTCAGCACTAACCACCCAAGCCCCCATGGGAGGCTAGTTTGACGGTCAATCTGCCCTCTCGAGCTGGCAGTTTATCGCTTGTTGGCGGCATTCTGGCACTCGATTTTGCAAACACACGAAGCGGCCTCGGCACACTGGACGAGATCGAGCACCTGCGGGAACCTGTGAACCTCCTCGAGTGGGCGGAGCACGTCGGTGCCGTGACCTCCCGCAGGACCCGCACCCTGCGCTCCGACCTCGAGTCCAGTCCAGAAGGCCAGGACATGCTGATGCGCGCACGGTCGGCGCGTCAGGCGTTTTATGAGGTCGGCTCCGCGCTGGCAGGAGGCCGGAACCCGCCGCAACAGAGCTTATCCCGGGTCCGTGATCTCGCATCCGAGACCATGAAGGCCGCGAAGCTGACACGCTCGCCGGACGGCACCTTCGAACTCAGTTTCCGCGGTGCGCGCGCGTTCGACGCGGTCATTGGGCCGGTCGCGCTATCGATGTACGACCTGCTTCGACAGGGCAGCTTCGAGCGCCTGAAGCAGTGCCCTCAGCCCGATTGCGGCTGGCTCTTCTACGATCGTTCGAAAAACAACTCGCGGCGTTGGTGCGACATGGCGGTCTGCGGAAACCGGATGAAGGCACAGCGCCACCGGAGCCGTGCGGCTGTTCGAGCGGAGGCGGTCTCGTGAACCCCACGATGCACGTGACCGTCGGATTCCCGGCATATCCACGCTGGCGCAGCGGCGCCTTCCCACCACCAGTTTGGCGCACCTGTTCGGCTGAGGCCTCGATCCGGTTTTAGCGACGTCTATTGCCCGACCTGCGGCGAGCCGGCCGCCGGTTCGGCTGGCGCCGCGGACCTGGACCTTGCGGTCTCCTGGACGATCCATGTCAGGAACGCCGCGACCAGCGGATCAGCCGCTTTCCTCTCGGGAATGACAAACCAGTAAGCGTTCCGGCTCACGACGGGCCTTGAATCCAGGGCGATCAATCGTCCGCTCGCGAGCTCGGCTTGAACCAGGAAGCGGGGCATGAGCGCCACGCCCAGCCCGGCGAGAGCCGCTTCCACGATCATGCCGAATTGCTCGAACCGCGGTCCCCGGAAGCCCGAGCTCGGCGGGAGGCCTTGGGCGATGAACCACTCGGGCCATGCGTCAGGACGGGTGGTTTGGTGCAGCAGCGTCGCGCGGGCGACCTCGGCCGGGCACGTGATCCGAAAGCGGGCGGCGGCCTCGGGACTGGCGACGGGGACGATCTCCTCCTTGCACAGGTAATGGGCGCTCGCCCCGGGCCATGCGCCGTCGCCGAAGTGAATGGCCGCATCGAACGGCTCGGCATCGAAGCTGAAGGGCGCCAGGCGAACGAAGAAGTTAACGGTGACACCGGGATGCTGTGCCAGGAACTCCGGGAGGCGGGACATGAGCCATCGGGTCGCGAAGGTCGGCAGGACTGCGAGGTTGATGACGTGTTGTGCGCCGAAGACGGCCACACGTTCGGTCACGGCGCTCAGCTCGGCCAGAATGCGCCTGATCTCGGTCAGATAGACACGGCCCGCATCCGTGAGGACGACCGACCGGCGGACGCGGACGAACAGGTCTGCCCCGATGGTCTCTTCGAGGCTGCGGATCTGACGGCTGATCGCACCCTGCGTCAGGGTCAGTTCTTCAGCGGCCCGGGTGAAGCTGTTGTGCCGCGCGCAGCACTCGAACGCAATGAGCTCGGCCAGGCTCGGGAGATGCCGCCGCCGCAGATGCATTCCGTTTCCTCATCAGCTCTTGAGAAGATGTCGATGTTAGATCGGCACGAGCGCCGGTAGGATGCCCGATGCATGAAGTCGAGGAGCAATCGATGGAGGTCAAGACCTCCTTGCGGGCGCGGAATGAGGCCAGCGCGCTTTGTCTCGGCAGAGTTCGCTGAACCACTCCGGCGCAGCCGAAAATGACGCGGCAGACGATCTCTGAAGCGGCCCGGACGAGAATCGCCCACGTCACGCCCGGCTTGGTAAGGACGGCGGCGTCGCGACCCCGTTCCGATCAGGCAGCGCCGCCGATATTGCCAAATCACTTTGTCGTTTCCTCCCTGATGGCAGCACGGGCAACCGGGTTCACCAAGCATCATAGGATGGGCCGACATTCACCCTCGCCGGGCCTGCGAATGCAGAGGCACCCCGGACTTGTGCCGCAGCCCGCTCACGGGCCGACGACCATCTCTCGGACGAGATTTCAGGAGACCTACCAATGACTGCTCACATGGCACGGCAGAGCGTCCGCGAGGATGCTCACTCACTTCTTTCGGGTCTTGGTGTGGGGGAGCGCGCCTATCAGGCCGGCGGTCTTCCGGCGCGTTCGCCGATCACGGGCGAGCTCATCGCCGAGGTGCGCCCCGCCAGCGCGGACGAGACCCGCGCGGCCATCGGCCGGGCTCACGAGGCCTTCCAGACCTGGCGCCGCGTGCCGGCCCCGCGCCGGGGCGAGCTCGTGCGCCTGCTCGGCGAGGAGCTGCGCGCCGCCAAGGCCGAGCTCGGCCGCCTGGTGACGCTCGAGACCGGCAAGATCCTCTCCGAGGGCCTCGGCGAGGTCCAGGAGATGATCGACATCTGCGACTTCGCGGTCGGCCTCTCGCGCCAGCTCTACGGCCTCACCATCGCGACCGAGCGCCGCGACCACCGCATGATGGAGACCTGGCACCCGCTCGGCGTCTGCGGCGTCATCTCGGCCTTCAACTTCCCCGTGGCGGTCTGGTCCTGGAACGCGGCGCTCGCCCTGATCTGCGGCGATCCCGTGGTCTGGAAGCCCTCCGAGAAGACCCCGCTGACCGCGCTCGCCACCCAGGCCATCGTCGGGCGCGCGCTCGCGCGCTTCGGCGACGAGGCGCCCGCGGGCCTGTCCGAGCTCGTCATCGGCGGGCGCGAGGTCGGCGCGGCCCTGGTCGAGGATCACCGGGTCCCGGTGGTCTCGGCCACCGGCTCCACCGCCATGGGCCGGCAGGTCGGCCCGGCGCTGGCCGGCCGCTTTGCCCGGGCGATCCTGGAGCTCGGGGGCAACAACGCCATGATCGTGGCGCCCTCCGCGGACCTGAAGCTGGCGGTGCGGGCGATCGCCTTTGCCGCCATGGGCACGGCGGGCCAGCGCTGCACCACCCTGCGGCGGCTGATCGTGCACGAGAGCGTGTACGATCAGGTCGTGCCGGCGCTGCGGCAGGTCTATGCCTCGGTGCGGATCGGCGATCCGCGCGCGGAGGGCACGCTCGTGGGCCCGCTGATCGACCGCGGCGCGTTCGAGGCCATGGAGCGGGCGCTCGCGGAGGCGCGGGCCGCCGGCGGCCTCGTGCACGGGGGCGGGCGGGTTCATGAGGAGCTGGCCGACGCCTACTATGCGGCGCCCGCGCTGGTCGAGATGCCGTCCCAGAGCGGGCCGATGCTGCGGGAGACCTTTGCGCCGATCCTGTACTGCGTGCGCTACTCCAGCCTGGAGGAGGCGATCGCGCTGCAGAATGGGGTGGGGGCGGGGCTGTCGTCCTCGATCTTCACGCTCGACATGCGCGAGGCCGAGACGTTCCTGTCGGCGGGGGGCTCGGATTGCGGCATCGCCAACGTGAACATCGGCCCCTCGGGAGCGGAGATCGGCGGCGCGTTCGGGGGCGAGAAGGAGACGGGCGGCGGCCGCGAGGCCGGCTCGGACGCCTGGAAGAGCTACATGCGCCGCGCCACCAACACCCTCAACTACGGACGCACCCTCCCCCTCGCTCAGGGCGTCAAATTCGATATCGACGTTTGATCCCGACACAACACGCCAAGCCCTGGAGTCCCACCATGAACGCGCTGCCCCAAGCGAAGTCCAAGGATGCCCCCGCCCCGGCGGGCTTCAACTGGGAGGATCCGTTCCTCCTCGACGAGCAGCTCACCGACGACGAGCGCATGATCCGCGACGCCGCGCGCGCCTTCGCGCAGGAGCGGCTGCTGCCCCGGATTATCGAGGCCTACCGCGAGGAGACATCCGACCCGGGCATCTTCCGCGAGATGGGCGAGCAGGGCCTTCTGGGCGTCACGCTCCCCGAGGACTACGGCTGCGCGGGCGCCTCTTACGTGGCTTACGGCCTCGTGGCCCGCGAGGTCGAGCGAGTGGATTCCGGCTACCGCTCCATGATGAGCGTGCAATCCTCCCTGGTGATGTACCCGATCTATGCCTATGGCGACGAGACGCAGCGCAGGAAGTACCTGCCGAAGCTCGCCTCCGGCGAGTTCATCGGCTGCTTCGGACTCACCGAGCCCGACGCGGGCTCGGACCCCGCCGGCATGAAGACGCGGGCCGACAAGATCGACGGCGGCTATCGCCTGACCGGCTCCAAGATGTGGATCTCGAACGCGCCGATCGCCGACGTGTTCGTGGTGTGGGCGAAATCGCCCGCCCACGACAATCAGATCCGCGGCTTCGTGCTCGACAAGGGGATGAAGGGTCTCTCGGCCCCGAAGATCGGCGGCAAGCTCTCGCTCCGCGCCTCCATCACCGGCGAGATCGTCATGGACGGCGTCGAGGTCGGGGAGGACGCGCTGCTCCCGAACGTCTCTGGCCTGAAAGGCCCCTTCGGCTGCCTGAACCGGGCCCGCTACGGCATCTCCTGGGGCGCGCTGGGCGCCGCGGAGGATTGCTGGCACCGGGCGCGCCAGTACACCCTCGACCGCAAGCAGTTCGGCCGCCCGCTCGCCGCGACGCAGCTCGTGCAGAAGAAGCTCGCCGACATGCAGACCGAGATCGCCCTCGGCCTCCAGGCCTCGCTCCGGGTCGGGCGCCTCTTCGACGAGGGCCGCGCCGCCCCCGAGATGATCTCGCTCGTGAAGCGCAACAATTGCGGCAAGGCGCTCGACATCGCCCGTGTCGCCCGCGACATGCACGGCGGCAACGGCATCCAGGAAGAGTACCACGTGATGCGTCACGCCCAGAACCTGGAGACCGTCAACACCTACGAGGGCACCCACGACGTGCACGCCCTCATCCTCGGCCGGGCCCAGACCGGGCTGCAGGCGTTCTTCTGATCAAAGGCCGCTGATGTCGCTTCGGATCACCTTGGCGGGAGCGACCGGCTGGGTCGGCCGGGCCCTCGTGGCCGCCATCGCCGCATCGGACGACCTCGTGCTCGCAGGAGCCGTCAGCCGCCGGGCGGCGGGGCAGGACGCCGGCGAGGCCGCGGGGCTCGCCCGCCTCGGCGTTCCCGTCAGCGCGAGCCTCGAGGAGGCGCTGCAGCAGCCCTCCGACGTGGTCATCGACTACACCAAGCCCGATTCCGTGAAGGCCCATACCCTCGCCGCGCTCGCGCAGGGCCGGCATGTCGTCGTCGGCACCTCGGGCCTGAGCGCGGAGGACTATGCGGAGATCGGCGCCTATGCCCGGGAGGCCGGGCGCGGCGTTCTGGCGGCCGGGAACTTCTCGATCACCGCGACCCTGCTGCGCCGCTTCGCGCTCGAGGCGGCCCGCTACGTTCCGGACGTGGAGGTCATCGACTATGCCTCCGCGAGCAAGCCGGACACGCCGTCGGGCACCGCGCGGGAGCTGGCGGAGCTCCTGAGCGAGAGCCGTCAGGCCGCCACCTCCAGGCCCGTCGACGAGCTGACGGGCGTCCGCGAAACCCGCGGCGGCGCGCTCGGGGCGGGCGAGCCCGTGCAGGTTCACTCGCTGCGCATGCCGTCCTTCGTCCTGTCCTGCGAGGCGGTGTTCGGGGCCGACAACGAGCGCCTCGTCATTCGCCACGACGCCGGCTCATCGGCCGCTCCCTATGTCGCCGGCACGTTGCTGGCAGCCCGCCGCGTCGGCACGTTCGTGGGCCTTCGGCGGGGCCTCGACTCCGTGATGAATGGACCGGCATGAAACCGCTCGAAGGAATCAAAGTCCTCGAACTCGCCCGCATCCTGGCAGGCCCCTGGGCCGGACAGACGCTTGCGGATCTCGGCGCCGACGTCGTCAAGGTCGAGCGGCCAGGCCAGGGGGACGACACCCGCGGCTGGGGCCCGCCTTTCGTCGAGGCGGCCGACGGCGGGCCCCTGTCGGCCGGCTATTTTCACTCCTGCAACCGCGGCAAGCGGTCGGTCGCGGTGGATTTCGAGACGCCGGAGGGCCAGGAGGTGGTGCGCCGCCTCGCGGCCGAGGCCGACGTGCTGATCGAGAACTTCAAGGTCGGCGGCCTCAGCAAATACGGCCTCGACTACGAGAGCCTCAGGCAGGTCAACCCGCGCCTCGTCTATTGCTCGATCACGGGCTTCGGCCAGACCGGGCCTTACGCGCCCCGCGCCGGCTACGACTTCATCATCCAAGCCATGGGCGGTATCATGGACCTCACGGGCGAGGCCGATGGCGAGCCCCAGAAGCCCGGCGTCGCCTTCGCGGACATCTTCACCGGGATCTATTCCGTGATTGGGATCCTCGGGGCGCTGCGCCGGCGCGACGCGACAGGCGAGGGCGCCCATCTCGACATGGCGCTCCTCGACACGCAGACCGCCGTGCTCGCCAACCAGGCCCTGAATTACCTGGTCTCGGGCAACGTGCCGAAGCGCATGGGCAACGCGCATCCCAATATCGTGCCCTACCAGGTCTTCCCGGTCTCGGACGGCCACGTGATCATCGCGGTCGGCAACGACGGCCAGTTCGCGAAGTTCGTCCGGATCCTCGGCCATCCCGAGCTCGCGGAGGACGAGCGCTTCCGCAGCAACCGGGATCGCGTCCGCAACCGGGCGATCCTGGTCCCGCTCCTCACGGACCTTCTCATGCAGCGTCGGCGGGACGAGCTTCTCGCGGCGCTCGCGCCCGAGGCCGTGCCGGCCGGGCCCATCAACTCGGTCGCCGACGTGTTCGAGGATCCGCAGGTCATCGCACGGCGGATGCGCCTCGACCTGCCTGCTCCGGACGCGAAAGGCGGCATGATCCCGACTGTGCGCTCGCCGCTCCTCCTTGACGGCGCGCCCCTCGTGTCGGAGCGTCCCTCGCCCGGCCTCGGCCAGCATACCGACGAGGTCCTGACCGATCCCGCCTGGGGCGCCCTCCGCGGCTGAGCGGCGCCCATCCGCAGCATCCGACCAACGAGCTGGAACCGCCCATGAAGGACGATAGCCCCGTGACCCCCTCCCGCACCGGCGGCCAGATTCTCGTCGACCAGCTCGTGGCGCAGGGCGTCGATCATCTCTTCTGCGTCCCGGGCGAGAGCTACCTCGCGGTGCTCGACGCGCTCCACGATGCCTCCATCAATGTCACGGTCTGCCGGCAGGAGGGCGGGGCCGCCATGATGGCGGAAGCCTACGGCAAGCTCACCGGCCGGCCCGGCATCTGCTTCGTGACCCGCGGCCCCGGCGCCACCAACGCCTCGCCCGGCATCCACATCGCGCAGCAGGATTCCTCTCCGATGATCCTGTTCGTGGGCCAGATCGAGCGGGGGATGCGCGAGCGCGAGGCGTTCCAGGAGGTGGATTACCGCGCGACCTTCGGGCCGATCGCCAAATGGGCGACCGAGATCGACGATCCGGCCCGGATCCCGGAGCTGATCTCCCGCGCCTTCCACGTGGCGACGAGCGGGCGCCCCGGGCCGGTCGTGATCGCGCTGCCCGAGGACATGCTGACCGAGGCCGCGAGCGTCGCGGACGCACCGCGCTACGAGCCGCTGGAGACCCATCCGGGCCCGACCCAGATGGCGGAGCTCCAGAAGCTGCTCTGGGCCGCGGAGCGCCCGCTCGTGATCCTCGGCGGCTCGCGCTGGTCGGAGGCTGCGGCGCAGCGTTTCGCGCGGTTCGCCGGACGCTTCGAACTCCCCGCCACGGCCTCGTTCCGGCGGCAGATGCTGCTCTCGCACGACCATGCCTCCTATATCGGCGACCTCGGCCTGGGCGTGAACCCGAAGCTCGTGGCCCGCATCAAGGAGGCGGACCTTGTCCTCTTGCTCGGCGGGCGGCTCTCCGAGGTGCCCTCGCAGAGCTACACGCTGTTCGACATCCCGGTGCCGCGCCAGATGCTCGTCCACGTGCACCCGGATGCGGGCGAACTCGCCCGGGTCTACCGTCCGCATCTCGCGATCAACGCCTCGCCGATCGCCTTCTCGGCCGCGCTCGAAGGCCTGCAGCCGCCGAACAGCATCTCCTGGGGTGCGTGGACGAAGGCCGCGCGTGCCGACTATCTCGCCTGGAGCGACCCGGCGCCGATCCGCACCCCCGGTGCGCTGCAGATGGGCGAGGTGATGGCGCATCTGCGCGCGGTGCTCCCCGCCGATACGGTGTTCTGCAACGGGGCCGGCAATTTCGCGACCTGGGTCCACCGGTTCTGGCCGTTCCGGGGCTACGGCACGCAGCTCGCGCCGACATCGGGCTCCATGGGCTACGGGGTGCCCGCGGGCGTCGGCGCCAAGCGCATCCGCCCGGACCGCACCGTCGTGGTGTTCGCGGGCGACGGCGACTTCCTGATGAACGGGCAGGAGCTCGCCACCGCGGTCCAGTACGAGCTCCCGGTCCTGATCATCCTCGTCGACAACGGCATGTACGGCACGATCCGCATGCACCAGGAGCGCCACTATCCCGGCCGCATCTCCGCGACGGCCATCCGGAACCCGGACTTCGCGGCCCTGGCTCGAGCCTACGGGGCGCATGGGGAGCGGGTCGAACGGACGGAGGATTTCGCGCCGGCGCTGGAACGCGCCCGCGCCTCCGGCCAGCCCGCGGTGCTGCACTGCCTCATCGACCCGGAGACCATCTCACCGGCAACGACGCTCTCCGCGATCCGGGAGAAGGCTCTGGCCGCCAAAGGCTGACCATCCTGCAGGGCTGCACCCGGTGGCGAGGAGCGGCCACCTCGCTCATCCCGGGCCATCCGACCTGAGGGCCGGCGCCCTGAACCGGAGCCGGGCTCGCGGGTTGTGGTCTTGTCCCTGCTCCTCGGTCCCCACCCATCGCTCATGTCGCGCCGCGCCCTCCTGATCGTGAATGCCAAGAGCCGGAGCGGCGCGAGCCAGCTCGACGCCTCCATGGAGGCGTTGCGCTCCCACGGGATCGAGCCTGTGCACCGCGATTGCGGGACCCGCGAGGCGCTCTCGCCGATCATCGTCGAGCACGGACGCGACGTGGATTGCGTAGTGGTCGGCGGCGGCGACGGGACCCTCAACGCCGCGGCCCTCGGCGTCATCGAGCGGCAGCTTCCCCTCGGCATCCTGCCCCTCGGCACCGCCAACGACCTCGCGCGCACGCTCGGCATCCCGCCGGACCTCGATGCGGCCGCGCAGATCATCGCGGACGGGCATATGCGGACGATCGATCTCGGCATCGTCAATGGCGAGCCCTTCTTCAACGTGGCCTCGCTGGGCCTGTCCGCGGACCTCGCGCTGCAGCTGACCCAGGATATCAAGCGCCGCTGGGGCCGTGCGGGCTACGCGCTCGTGGCCTTGCGCGTTCTGACGCGGGCGCGCCCTTTCACGGCGACCATCACGAGCCGGGAGGGATCGGTCCGGGTCAGGACGCTGCAGATCGCAGTCGGCAACGGACGTTATTACGGCGGCGGCAACGCGGTGGAGCGCACCGCCGCCATCGACGATCAGCACCTCGACCTCTACAGCCTCGAGCTCAAACGGGCTTGGAAGCTCGCTCTCATGGCGCGCTCCTTCCGCTCCGGGGAGCACGGCGCCTGGGAGGAGGTCAGGGCGGTGCGGGCAAAGGAGTTCGACATCCACACCCGGCGGCCGAAGCCCATCAACGCTGACGGCGAGATCGTGACCCGGACCCCGGCGCATTTCACCATCCGACCGAACGCCGTGACCGTGTTCACGCCGCCTCTCACCGCCGAGGCCGATGCGCCGGCCGGGTCCTGATCCGTACGGCCGTGTCCGGAGCGCGCTCTCTACGGCATTTCGAGTTCGAAGGCTGCCACCTGGTGCCGCGGCAGAGTCCGAGGCGCCACATAGACGGCATCCGCCCGCCAAGTCCGCCCCGCAGCCGCGGGGTGCCGTGCGAGCCAGGCGCGGGCCGCGCGGGAGAAGCGCCGGCGCTTCTCGGCCGTGATGGCGGTGAGCGCCTCCTCCATGCTTCCGCGCGCCTTGACCTCCACGAAGGCGATCGTGGTGCCGCGGCGGACGATGAGATCGACCTCGCCGCCTGCGGCCGCGTAGCGCCGGGCGAGCGGGCGGTATCCCTTCGCGAGGAGATAGAGGAGCGCGACGGCCTCGGCCCAATGCCCGCGCCCATGGGTGGCGCGCCGGCGCTCCGCCGACGCGTGCGGGCGGCGGGCCAGCGTCACGAGCCCTTTGCCTTCGCGAGCACCAGCGCCCGGGCGTAGACGTCGCGCTTCGGCCGATCGAGATCGGCGGCCACGAGAGCGGCGGCATCCTTGATGGAGTGGTTCTTCAGGGCCGCTTCGAGCCGGTCGTCCAGGACCGCGTCGGCCTCCTCGGCGCTCATCGCCTCCGTGGCCTCGCCGATCATCACCACGATCTCTCCCTTCGGCGGGCCTTCCGCGGCGAATTGCGCGGCAAGGTCGCTCAAGAGGCCGCGCCGCACGGTCTCGAACATCTTGGTGAGCTCGCGCGCCACCACGGCGGGGCGGTCGCCCAGCACCGCGGCGGCATCGTTGAGCATCTCGGGCAGCCGGTGCGGGGCCTCGAACAGCACGAGCGTGCCCGGGATCCCTGCGATCGCCGCGAGTCGGGTGCGCCGCGCCGCGCTCTTCGGCGGCAGGAAGCCTTCGAAGAAGAAGCGGTCCGTGGGCAGGCCCGAGACCACGAGCGCGGTCGTGACCGCCGAGGGGCCGGGGATCGGCACCACCGGGAGCCCTTCCGCGATCGCGGCCTGGACGAGCTTGTAGCCGGGATCCGAGACCAGGGGCGTGCCGGCGTCCGAGACGAGCGCGAGCGACTGCCCCTCGCGCAGGCGCTGGAGCATGCGTTCGCGGACGGCCTCGTTGGAGTGCTCATGGTAGGCCACGAGCGGCGTCGTGATGCCGTAATGGGCCAGCAGCGTCTTGGTGACCCGGGTGTCCTCGGCCAGCACCGAATCCGCAGCCGCGAGGGTCGCGAGCCCGCGGAAGGAGACGTCCCTCAGGTTCCCGATCGGGGTGGCGACCACGTAGAGCCCGGGGGCGAGCGGCTCGGCCTCGGCGGCGAGCCCGAAGGCGGTGAACACGCCTCCCCGCACCTCGGGATTGCGTCGACGCATGCGGTTGTCGATCCTCTGGTTCATGGGCGTCCGGCTCCGCACCCGATCCGACGCTTTGCCGGAGGCTCCCGTTCGATTCTCTCGCTCATCGCGGCCCACTGTCGCATAAGCGGCCATTTGAGCGAAGGCGGACGGGAGCCGCCCACGAAAACGTCGATTGCATTTCGGCTCGCATCGGTCATTGCATGAGCACGAAACGGCGGCTGGGGTCCAGCCCGGTCGCGTCATGGGGGCATGACGATGGCGCGCTCTTTTCTTCCCGCAGCAGGCCTTCGGTTCCTGGTGCTGGCCGCGGCAGCTTTGGCGCTGGCAGGCTGCATGGGCTCCGGCAGCATGGCACCGCCCGGGTCGGTCGGCACGGCGGGGGGCCCTCCGGCTGCGCCGGCCCAGGATGCGGGCGAGAGGATCGGGACCGGTTCGGTCCGCGTCGCGCTCCTCCTGCCCCTCACCGGTCCGGGCGCGGGCTCAGCGGCGGCGCGGTCGTTGCGCAACGCCGCCGAGCTCTCGCTCGCCGATTTCCAGAACCCGGACCTCACGATTCTGGTCAAGGACGACCGCGGCACCCCCGAGGGAGCGCGGGAGGCCGCGCAGCAGGCGATTCAGGAAGGGGCCGAGCTCATCATCGGTCCGCTCTTCGCCGGGTCCGTCCAGGCCGCGGGCACGGTCGCCCGCCAGGCCGGGCGGCCGGTTCTCGCCTTCTCGACCGATGCAGGCGTTGCCGCGAGGGGCGTCTATCTCCTGAGCTTCCTGCCGCAATCCGAGGTCGACCGGGTGGTCGAGTATGCGGCGCAGACCGGACGCCGCTCGATCGCGGCCCTGATCCCGGAAACCACTTACGGCAGCGTGGTCGAGGCGCATTTCCGCGAGGCGGCCGCTCAGCGCGGCCTGCGGGTCGTCGCGGTCGAGCACTATCCTGCAGGTCAGCCGCAGGTCGGGGTCGAGCGCCTGGGCCGGGTCATCACGGGGGCGGCGCCCCAGGCCGACGCGCTCCTGATCCCGGAGAGCGGGGACGGCATCGCGGCCCTGGGGCAGGCCCTGCAGGCGGCGGGCTTCAACCCCGCACGGGTCAAACCCCTCGGCACGGGGATCTGGAACGAGGCCCGGGTCTTCGCGGTGCCGGCCCTGCAGGGGGGCTGGTTCGCGGCTCCCGACAACCGCGGCTTCAACGCGTTTGCAGGCCGCTACCGCGCCCGCTACGGCACCGACCCGGCCCGGCTCGCCACCCTGTCCTACGACGCCGTCTCGCTGGCCGCGGCGCTCGCCCGGACGCAGGGGTCGCAACGCTTCTCGGAGGAGGTGCTCACGAACCCGTCCGGGTTTTCGGGGGCCGACGGCGTGTTCCGCTTCCGCGCGGACGGCACCAACGACCGCTCGCTCGTCGTGCAGGAGATCCGCAATGGCAGCGCCGCCACGGTGAGCCCGGCGCCGCGGGCGCTGCCGGGAACGTGAGCCCGCTCCCACCGCCGCTCGAGGTTACGCGGCGAGCTGCCCCACCACCGCGTTCAGCACCGGAAATCCCTCGCGGGTGACGGCCAGGCGCCGCTCGGAGGGGCGGGCGAGGAAGCCGTCCTGCTCGAGGCTGCGGATGCGGGTCTCGTCCAGGCTGCGGCCGGTGAGGGCCCGGAAGCGCTGCAGATCGATCCCCTCCTTGAGTCGGAGGCCCATGAGGAGGAATTCGTCGCCTTCCGCCTCGGCCGTCAGCCATTCCTCCTCGATGAGGCCGTGACCCTCGCGCTCGACCTGCTCCAGCCAAGTCTCGGGGTGCCGCTCGGTCGCGGTCGCGACGCGTCCGTTGGGGCGCACGAGGCGGCCGTGGGCGCCCGGGCCCACGCCGACATACTCGCCGTAGCGCCAGTAGACCAGGTTGTGCCGGGATTCGGCCCCCGGACGGGCGTGGTTCGAGACCTCGTAGGCCGGCAGGCCATGGCTCTCGCACACCTCCTGCGTGATCTCGTAGAGCGCCCGCGATTCGTCCTCGTCCGGCAGCGTGAGCTTGCCGGCGGCGTGCAGGCGCTCGTACCAGGTGCCGGGCTCCACCGTGAGCTGGTAGAGCGAGAGGTGCTCGACCGCATGGGCGATCGCCTGTTCGAGCTCCGCCCGCCAGGCCGCCGGGCTCTGGCCCGGGCGCGCATAGATGAGGTCGAAGGAATAGCGCTCGAACAGCGACGCTGCGGTGCGCACGGCCTGAATAGCCTCGGTTGCCGAATGCATGCGCCCGAGGCGGCGAAGGTCGGGGTCGTTCAACGCCTGGACGCCGAGCGAGACGCGGTTCACGCCCGCCGCGCGGTAACCGGCGAAGCGCTCCGCCTCGACGCTGGTGGGGTTGGCCTCGAGCGTCACCTCGGCCCTGGGATCGACGGCCCAGGCGCCGGCAATGGCGTCCAGGATCGCGCCGACGGTGCCGGGCCGCATGAGCGAGGGGGTGCCGCCGCCGAAGAAGACGCTCGTGACGCTGCGGCCGGGCGTCAGCGCCGCCGCGTGCACGATCTCCCGCGCAAAGGCCGCGACGAACCGGGCCTGGTCCACGGGCTGGTGCCGGACGTGGCTGTTGAAATCGCAGTAGGGGCACTTCGAGGCGCAGAATGGCCAGTGCACATAGACGCCGAAGCCCGCATCCCGCGTCGGATGGTCGATCATCCCGGACTTATGCCCGATTTGACGCCGGACGTCAGGTCACCCGGTGCCGCATGCGGTCCGCCGGCAACCGCCTTACCTCCGCTGCAGGCACCCCTTCGCCAGCGCCACGAAGGCTCGGGCCCGGTGCGACAGGGCGCGGGGCTCGGACTGTGACCAATCGGTGCCGTGCTTCTCGTCCCCGCTGAGCTCGCCGAAGGTCCGCTCGTGCCCGTCCGGCTGGAACAGGGGGTCGTAGCCGAAACCCTGGCTCCCCCGCGGCGGCCAGACCACGCGGCCGAACACCCGGCCCTCGAAGAGCTCCTCGTGGCCGTCCGGCCAGGCGATCACCAGGGCCGAGACGAAATGGGCGCTCCGGTCCGTGGCCTTGCGCTTCTGCAATTCACGCTCGACCCGCGCCATGGCGGCCGGGAAGTCCTTCCCGGGCCCGGCCCAGTCGGCCGTGAAAAGCCCGGGCGCACCATCGAGGGCGTGGACGCACAGGCCGGAATCGTCGGACAGGGCCGGCAGTCCCGCAGCCCTTGCGGCCGCGTGTGCCTTGATGGCGGCATTCTCCGCGAACATGTGGCCGGTCTCGGCCGGGACCGGCAGGCCCAGCTCCCCGGCCGAGACCGCCTCGATCCCGAAGGGCGCGAGCAGCTCCCGCATTTCCTTCAGCTTGCCGGGATTGTGAGTGGCGATCACGACCTTGCCGGAAAGGGGGCGGGGCATGGGGGGCTCCTGGGTCTACGGGAGGGGCTACGCCACCGCCTTCTTCTGCAGGTCCACGAGCTGGGCGATGCCTGTCTTGGCGAGGCGCATCAGCGTCAGGAACTCGTCCTCCGAGAACGGCTTGCCCTCGGCGGTGCCCTGCACCTCCACGAGGCCGCCGGAGCCCGTGATGACGAAATTGGCGTCCGTTTCGGCGGCCGAGTCCTCGGCGTAGTCGAGATCGAGCACCGGGGTGCCCTGGTAGATCCCGCAGGAGACCGCGGCGACGGGCTCGCGCAGGGGATTGACCGAGATGATCGAGCGGCCCTGCATCCAGGTGAAGCATTCGTGGAGCGCCACCCAGGCGCCGGTGATCGAAGCCGTGCGGGTGCCGCCATCCGCCTGGAGGACGTCGCAGTCGATCACGATCTGCCGCTCGCCGATGGCGGGCAGGTTCACGACGGCGCGGAGCGAGCGGCCGATGAGGCGCTGGATCTCCTGGGTGCGGCCCGAGGGCTTGCCGGCGGTGACCTCGCGCCGGGTGCGCTCGTGGGTGGCCCGCGGCAGCATGGAATATTCCGCCGTCACCCAGCCCTTGCCGGAGCCGCGCAGCCACGGCGGCCCGCGCTCCTCGAGCGAGGCGGTGCAGAGCACCTTCGTCTCCCCGAAGGAGACGAGGCACGAGCCTTCCGCATAGCGCGCCACCCCCCGCTCCAGGGTCACGGGGCGCAGTTGATCGGGAACGCGCTTCGAGGGCCGCATGGGGATCTCCTTCGTGAGGGGCGCTGTTTAGGACGTGTGCCCCGGGCCGGCAAGCGGCGGGCCCCGACGCGGCCAGGGACCGCTTGACGGCGCCGCTTGCCTAAAGCCCGGCGCCTCCGCACATTATGGGGCTGCCACCCCGGGACATGAGCATGGTCCTCAACCAGCGATGAACGTGCCCTACCAATCCCTCTCGACCGCCGAATCCCGAGCCATCGCCGAGCTGAACGACCGCTCGCGCGAGATCTTCCGCCAGATCGTGGAGAGCTATCTCGCCACGGGAGAGCCGGTCGGGTCGCGTAATCTCTCGCGCATCCTGCCCATGACCCTGTCGCCCGCCTCCGTGCGCAACGTGATGGCGGATCTCGAACAAGCCGGGCTCGTCTTCGCGCCCCACACCAGCGCCGGACGGCTGCCGACCGAGCTGGGCCTGCGCTTCTTCGTCGATGCCATGCTGGAGATCGGCGACATCTCGACGGACGAGCGCCAGCGCATCGAGGCGCAGATGCGGGCCGCCGCGTCGGGCCACACCCTCGAGACGGCGCTCGCCGAGGCCTCGAGCCTGCTGTCGGGCGTCTCGCGCGGGGCCGGCGTCGTCGTGACCACGAAATCGAACGCCCGCCTCAAGCATATCGAGTTCGTGCGCCTCGATCCGAACCGGGCGCTCGTGGTGCTCGTCTCCGAGGACGGATCGGTGGAGAACCGGCTCCTGGACCTCCCCGCCGGTCTTCCTGCAAGCGCGCTGGTGGAGGCCGGGAATTTCCTCAACGCCCGCATCCGCGGCCGGACCCTGGGCGAGCTGCGCAGCGAGGTGGAAAGCCGCCGGGTCGCCATGGAGCGCGAGCTCGACGCGCTCACCGCGCGCCTGGTGGAGGCGGGGCTCGCCACGACGGTCGGGTCGGCCGATGCCCGCCAGCTCATCGTGCGCGGCCAGGCCAACCTCCTGGAGGACCTCAAGGCCGTGGAGGACCTGGAGCGCATCCGCCTCCTCTTCGCCGATCTCGAGACCCAGACGGACGTGATCGATCTCCTGAGCCGGGCCGAGGGCGGCGAGGGCGTGCGGATCTTCATCGGCTCGGAGAACAAGCTCTTCTCGCTCTCGGGCTCCTCGATGATCGCGGCTCCCTTCCGGGACGCCGACCAGAAGATCGTCGGCGTGCTCGGCGTCATCGGCCCGACCCGGCTCAACTATGCCCGCATCGTCCCCATGGTGGACTACACCGCCAAGGTGGTGAGCCGGATCCTGGAGCGGGGACGCTAGATCCCGGCCGGAGCGGGGCTCCCGACCTGTCCGCATCGCGCATCTACGATCGGCCGCTTCACAGCCGGATCAGCATCATGCCGGCCAGCATCGCGGCGATCGCGGTCCAGCGCCAGGGCCCGACCCGCTCGCGCAGGACGACGGCCGCGATCAGGACGGCGAACACCATGCTGGTCTCGCGCAGGGCGGCCACGAGGCCGACGGGCGCGCGCATGAGGGCCCAGATGTAGATCGTGTAGGACACCGTCGAGAGGCCTGCCCCGAAGGTCAGGACCGGCCAGTGGCGCAGGAGCATGGCCGGTACGCGATGCCCCCGGGCGGCCTGGAACAGCGCCATGAACACCCCGTTGAGAACCGAGATCGTCGCCGCGTAGGAGAAGAAGCTCTCGGCGAGCCGTGCGCCCCGGGCGTCGGTGAGCGCCGAGAGGGCCGTGATCCCGGCCGTGAGGAAGGCGAACCCGACCCCTTTCAGGGTCATGGTGCGCGAGCGCATGGCGGATTCCCAGGCAATCAGCCCCAGGCCCCCGGAGACGCAGACCACGCCGAGCCCCTGGGCCAGGCTCGGGCTCTCGCCGAAGAGGGGAATGGCGGCAAGGGTCAGCACCACCGGGATGAGGCCGCGGATCAGCGGGTAGGCGACCGCGAAATCGCCTTCGCGGTAGGCGAGCGAAATGAGGTGGAGCGAGGCGACGCTGAGTGCCACGGTGAGGGCGATCCAGCCCCAGGCCTGCGGACCGGGAAGGCCGAACACCGCCAGGACCGCCAGATTGGGAACGCCGGCGCCGATCACCAGGGCCGCGACCGCACCCGTGCTGTCCTCGCGCGACTTCACCCACGCGTTCCAGGTGGCGTGGAGCGCAGCGCTCACGAGCATCAGGCCGAAGACGAGAATATCCAAGGGGACCCTCTGTGCTCCGTCAGATCACCTTTGGCGGGCGGGTGAAACGGCGGCATGCGCGGGGCTGCCCCGACGCTCCTGCAGGGAAGCGTGGCACAGGCTTGACTTGTCTACAATATGAGAGATTATCTCTCCTATCATGGATGATCTCTCCGGCATCGACCTTCGCCTCGGCGACCGCATCCGTAACGAACGCCTGCGGCAGCACCTCTCGATCGAGGCTCTGGCGGAACGCTCGGGCGTGAGCCGGGCCATGATCTCCAAGATCGAGCGGGCGGAATCGAGCCCAACCGCTGCATTGCTCGGTCGCCTCTGCTCCGGCCTCGGCCTGAGCCTCGCATCGCTGTTCGAGGACGAGGCCCGACGCGGCGCGCCTCTGGCCCGGGCGGCCGACCAGCCGGTCTGGCGCGACCCGGCGACCGGCTATGTCCGGCGCGACGTGGCGCCCCCCGGAACCGGCTCGCCGGTCGACATCGTGGACGTCGTCTTTCCCCCGGGGGCGCGGGTGACCTACGACCGGCCCCTCACGATCCGCGGCAGCGACCAGCATGTCTGGGTCTTCGAAGGCTCGCTCGAGCTCACCGTCGGCGGCACGACCCATCGCCTGGAAGCGGGGGACTGCCTGCACATGCGCCTCGACACCACGATCACCTACCACAACCCGACCGATCGCCCCGTCCACTACGCCGTCATCCTGATGTTGGAGCCGTTTCGTGTCTGATTCCCTGCACGCAATCTCCGTCGAACCCACCCGGGGCCCCGCGATGCCCGATGCCGCTGCCGAGCCCGTCATCCGGATGCTCACCGCCGACGAGGCGACCGCCCGCCTCTCCGAACTCGCCGACCTCCTCGTCGATGCGGTGGCGCACGGCGCTTCGGTGAACTTCCTGGCTGGCTTCCGGCACGACGAGGGCGTCGCGTTCTGGCGCGGACAGGTGCCGGCGATTCGGGATGGGGGGCGGGCGCTCCTCGTCGCGGAGGCCGCCGGGCGCATCGTCGGCACCGTGGTGGTGACCCATGCGCCGCAGCCGAACGCCCCGCACCGGGCCGAGATCGGCAAGATGCTCGTGCATTCGAGCCTTCGCGGGCGCGGCCTCGGCGCCCGGCTCCTCGCCGCCGCGGAGGATTATGCGAGACGCGTCGGGCGCACGCTCCTCCTCCTCGACACGGAAGCCGGCAGTGCCGGCGAACGTCTCTATCGCCGCTGCGGCTGGACGCCCTTCGGCGTGGTGCCGAACCATTCCTACCGCACGGACGGCCGCCTCGCGCCCACGACCTTCTTCTACAAGGAGCTGTGAGGTCCGGGCCGGCTCCCTTCCGACAGCGTCACGGGTGCGAGGTCGGACCTTGCCCGCGCCCTTGCCAACCCACGCCCGATCCCCTCACAAAGAGCCCAACAGCGGAGGGTGAGGGAATGGCGGGTTTCACGTTCAACACGACGCCCTCGGTGGTGTTCGGGGCGGGCAGCATCGCGCGGCTCGGCGAGATCGCGGCGGCGCGGCTCGGAGCCCGCGTGATCCTGGTGACCGATGCCGGGCTCGTGCGGGCAGGGCTCATCGCCCCGGTGCTGAAAACCCTGGAGGAAGCCGGCGTCGCCGCGACGGTTTTCGACCGGGTCGTGGCGGACCCGCCCGAAGCCGTGGTGCTCGAGGCCGCGGAGCTCGCGCGCTCCTTCGGGGCCACGGGCGTGATCGGCCTCGGTGGCGGCTCGTCCCTCGACGTCGCGAAGCTCGTGGCGCTGCTGGCGAGGAGCGGCGAGGCCCTCGAATCGGCCTATGGCGTCGGCAACGCCAAAGGGCCGCGGCTGCCGCTGCTGCTCGCGCCCACGACCGCGGGCACGGGCTCGGAGGTGACGCCGATCTCGATCGTGACCACCGGCGCGCACGAGAAGAAGGGCGTGGTCTCGCCCGTGATCCTGCCCGACATCGCGCTCCTCGACCCGGACCTGACGCTGGGCCTGCCGCCGCACGTCACCGCGGCGACGGGAGTCGACGCCATGGTGCACGCGATCGAGGCCTACACCTCGGTGAGCCCGAACAACAATCCGGTCTCGCGCGCCCTCGCCTGCGAGGCGCTGCGGCTCCTCGGCCGCAACATCCGCCGGGCCGTGCATCACGGGCAGGACCGCGAGGCCCGCGCCGCCATGCTGCTCGGCTCCATGCTGGCGGGCCAGGCCTTCGCGAATTCGCCGGTCGCGGCCGTGCATGCGCTCGCCTACCCGATCGGCGGGCATTTCGGCGTGCCGCACGGGCTCTCCAACGCCCTGGTCCTTCCCCACGTGCTGCGCTTCAACGCCGAGGCCTGCGGCGACGCCTATGCGGCGCTCGCGCCCTACGCCCTCCCGGACCTCGCGCATCCGACCGCGGAGGCCTTCATCACCGCGATGGTGGATCTTGCGGCCGATATCGGCCTCGAACCGCGCCTGCGGGACGTGGGCATTCCGCAGGACGCGGTCGCGATGATGGCGGAGGATGCCATGAAGCAGACGCGGCTCCTCGTGAACAACCCGCGGCCCGTCACCCTGGAGGATGCCCGCGCGATCTACGAGGCTGCGTGGTGAGCGCGCGGCGGGGCTGAGCTGATTCGACTTGCATCGAATCAGCTCTCCTCTTGGTGTTGACGCGTTTTCTTCACGTGAGCCGGACCCACCTCACGCGAAAACGCTCTGGCGGATCTGCCGGAGCCGGTTCAGCAGCCGGGTGATCAGGGGCAGGGGAGCCGGCTGGAGCGGCCTCTCGGGGGCCGGACGAGACTCGATGAAATCCCCATAGAAGTCCCGGAATTCCTGGAGGATGCGGGCGCTGTCCTCGGGTGCCATCTCCCGGTGACGCCCAGGGACGCCTTTGTTGTAGCCGGTTCGACGCCAGCCTTTCACATGCCGTTCGACTCGGGCGGGATCGGCGTCGACTCCCATTTGCCGGCACAGGCGCTGCACGGTGGCCTGCGTGTCGAAGGCCACGTCGTCGTAATAGAGTGGCAGGAAGCCCGGAAGCTGCGCCCATTCCCGAAAACGCGGAACCTGCTTGCGAATGCTCCGGATGGCCTCGTCGAGCGAGTCGATCCGCGAAAATGCGCTTCGCTGTTTGGCCCGCGAGCGCGATCCATGGTCCATCATGGAGAGGGCCACCTCGCGCAGGTCGCGATAGACACAGTGCCCCTGGATCCGTCCCTCCCGTGCCCACTCCTCCACCGCAGGTCCCGGGCTCTGATGGCTTTTCAGCACGATGGGATAGCCGAGCCGCTCCGCCTCCCGCTCGATGGCCTCCAATTGCTCGATCGTGAGCGTGGGCACGAAGTTCATCCTCGCGGCGGTCGGGATGGCGCGGCGGGAGAGGCGCTTCTGGGAAAAGCCGTTCTGCTCCAAGATCGTTTTGGTGAGTTCGAAGGCGAGCGTGCTACCGCTCTTCATGATGCCGTAACTGATATAGATCAGCGGACCCCGGGTCCCCGCCACGCGCCACCTCCTGTCCATTCAGTTCAGAATCCTGATCGCTCGCCTCGATGCCCGTTGCTTGGCTTATCTCGAAAGCACTGCGCCAGCACCTTGATCACGAGCGGGCCGGGGAGGTCAACGACTTCGAAGCGCCGGCTGAGAGCCTCCGAGACCTCGCTCGTCCCGAGCGACCCAAGCATAGGGCCCGGTTGCTCCCACGCAGGTGCAGGCGCCTTTCGCGCGAACACCCGTGAGCGCATTGCAGCCATCACCGTATGACGACGCGCCCGACCCGTTTGATCCTGTTGAAGGGGCAATCGGTCGCGGAGCGCATCTGACGAAAGCAAGTGGATGCTGGCGGAGCAGATCTCCACCCCGCCAGTCACGGCGACTCGTCCCGAAGCACTGGAGCGGATTCGCGTGAGATGGCCCCAGGTCACGTGCGGGAAACGCGCCGACAAGAGGAGCGCTGCTTCGACGCCATGGAGGCCGCTCCAAGCCATCCGGCACGCCAATGCCTGCCTCCGAGGGGCGCCGTGGATCAAACCGCCTCATCCAGGTAGGCCGGAGGGGCGGGCACAACCTAGACCGGAAATGGCAGGATATGCGGCTCCACTAGGCCGTGTGGATTAGGTCATCTGGAATCCGTAAATTCCAAATGGATGAATTCCATCACCGAACGTCATCTCTCCTAAGAAGTTCTTATGGTGAACCGCTGAAGAAGCAGGCCGCTTGGTCAAAGGGCGCCATGAAACTCTTATGGGGAAAATATTATGAAGCAGACTTCTCTCCGCATCCCGTCATTTTGCTTCGCGTTAGCTGTCTTGGCGAGTCCGGTTTTCGCCGATACTCTTCTGCTCTCCGGAACGGCTCAACAGAGCTGCTCGCTCACCAATCCCGTGAACGGAACATTTGCCCTTGATGCTAGCCTCAAGGCCTGGACTACGAGCAGCCCCGCCACGATTGTTGCAACAAACACGTCAGCAGGCTTCTTCGAGCTGACGGTCAGGCGCGGCAACGAATGGAGCGCATCTCCCGCGGGAACGCCGACGACGGAATTCACCGTGACGCCCGTGATCGCGTCCGGAGCCAACGCCAGCGCCCTCTTTAGCGGCGATCCGGAAGATCTGGCGAGATGGGCGACCCTGACCAATGCGGGGGTCGACAACGTGCAGGTGCGGATGACCGCTTCCGCTTCCGGCCCCTACAGAGCTGGTGTGCATACGGCCGAGGTCACGGTGACATGCACCCCCAAGTAGTTCTGGCCGCGTTGGTCGCCGTTGCCGGCGTGCCGACAATGGCTTCCGCGCATGCTCTCTTCCCTGCTCAGCAGACGGTGTTGACCTATGGCGAACGGGCTATCGTTCGCCTCGAAGCCGCCAACGCTCGGAAGGATGTCTCCTCTTTTGTGGTCGAGGTCTTCGAAGGTGGAACGTGGGCGCTGTCGAAGATCGCGGTCGCCACCCCTTCGCGACTGATCGTCCGTGCGCCGGACCCCGGCAACTCGGATACGTCCAACAAGGTGATTTCCGTGCTTGTTGATCTCGACGGCAAGAATGAGGAGCGCCTGCGCGTCTGCACCAGGTCGACAGCACAGCAATCCGTCCTCCTTCCTCAAAAGACGCAGGTCAACACACGGGTCTGCGCGAACGTGACCGTGAGGAAAGCCCAGTGATCAAATCTGCCGTCTGGATCTCATCTCTTGTGCTTGTGCTCGCAAGCGCGCCCGCCATGGCTCAGCAAGGCTTCTACTTGCCTGCGCCCGTCACAAGTCCCGGTCAGGACGAGTTTCGGGCGAGTGACGGCACAACGTGCCGCACCACGATGGATGGCACCAGGCGCTTCGAAGTGGGCACGTTCGCAAGCGGAAACCAGACGGCAGGAAGCTCGAACTTCATTCCGGGCTACGGCTCGACCCCCGGCCAGGCCAATGTCGGCGTCTATGGCCGGTTCACGATGTCCCTTGACGCCAACCGCGAGCGAATGGATTGCAGCCAGCTCTACAAACTGGAACTTGAGAAGAAACAGATCGAACTGGATCTGATGAAGCAGAGCCTCAGGGCAGCAAACCAGCAGCTTGACGAATTGAAGAGAACAAGCCGGGAGCCTGTGGACTCCATCCAGCCCGCACCCCCTGCCAAGAAAGTCAGGGGAACGACAGAGGCCAGGGCCAGAGGAATTCCCCCGCTCTGACTCGAACCGCTCTTTCCCATGCCCGGAGGACAGATGCCATTGCGCGAGCCGGTCCCGTGCCGGTCGGTCCGACAGGATAAGGGCCGGAGGGCTCCGCCGCAAATGTGCGTCGCATGAGCGGGAAAAAGGATGCCGGCGTACCCTCCCGGCCGGCAATCATTTGCCCTCGCCCTGCGCCGGCCGCGCCAGGCTCTCGGCCAGGCGCCGGTGAGCCTCTGGCAACGGCACCGGCCGCCGCCGCGACCGGTCGACATAGACGTGCACGAAATGGCCCTGCGCCGCCGCCGTCTCGTCGTCGTTGCGGAAGATCCCGACCTCGTAGCGGATGCTCGACGTCCCGATCCGCGCGACGCGGACGCCGGCCGAGACCCGGTCCGGGAAGGCCACGGATGCGAAGTAGCTGCACTGCGTTTCGACCACGAGACCGATGACCTCGCCGGCTTCGATCTGCAGCGCTCCGGCCTCGACCAGCAGTGCATTCACCGCGGTGTCGAACAGCGCGTAGTAGACCACGTTGTTCATGTGGCCGTAGACGTCGTTGTCCATCCACCGCGTCGTGATCGGCACGAAGCGCGCATAATCCGCCCGCGTGTCCGGCG
>JAESFH010000161.1_pt1 | contig 47952 bp, 36 predicted proteins | sample 9269381 | NCBI WGS metagenome assembly JAESFH01 (sample SAMN14504062, study PRJNA617094) | algae metagenome | isolation source: Aphanothece sp. CMT-3BRIN-NPC111 and co-occurring heterotrophs from well... | place: USA: Clark Mountains Wilderness, California | collected 2010-04-18
TTGAAAAGTGTTGGGCGTGGTTAAAAAGTCGCATTCGCAAACAGTTGCACAACTCGGATAGTTTACGCGATGCGATCGAATCCGTTCTGAAGCAGGCGGCGTCCTAATACAGATGGCTACAGCTATAAATTACCACAGCAAAAGCTGCCAGCAGTAATACTAACTGGGGCACGGTAGTTTCCCAAGTTGGGTACAGCCCTAAAGTATCGGATGAGGGTAAGAAGTTAGCAGGAGTGGCTGGCAAAATCCCAGCGACTTGCAGGGCGTGGATACCGCTGCCAACAAACTTAAATCCAAGGTAGTAAATTAATAGGCTTGTAACTAGGAAGAAAGGTTTGAGAGGAATTTGTAATCCTACTCCTAACATCAGTGCTGCAATTACTGCCAGAACAACCGACCCTAAAGCTAATCCACCTAGCAAATCAGCAGTACTAATAGAGGGGGCAATGCCCATATAGAAAAGTGTTGTTTCTGCCCCTTCTCGGTAGACTGCCAAAAAAGCCAGCAGTGCTAAGGAGAAAAGACTATTTTTTGCCAGCGCCGAGTTAATTTGGTTGTGAATGTAACCTTGCCAAGCCATCAGCGAGGACTTGCTATGCAACCAATAGCTAACATAAAACAGCATCGCTGCTGCCACTAAGCCTGTGATTCCCTCTAAAAGTTCTCGGTTGGCACCAGAGGCAATATTTGAGAATAGTTGCTGGATAATAATAGCAGTAAGAATCGAAATCAGAACACCAGCACCAGCGCCCAGCCATAACCAGTGACTTTTATCAGCATTGCCACTTTTATTGAGGAAAGCCAAAAGCGCGATTAAGACTAACAGGGCTTCCAATCCCTCCCGCAGCAAAATCACCGCTGCATCAAATAGATTGTATCGTAACGACTCAGTTGCAAAGGGTTGCAGGTCTTTTTTTAGAGATGCGATAGCACCTTTTGCACCTTGCACGTCAGCTGGGTTAGCACGTAGCAATCCAGAGGCTTTCGCCATATTGTTTTCAATGGCAACATAGGCATCTTTCGACTTGGTGGCAACAACCCCTTCCACCTCTAGCCAGTCCGTCTGGAACTTCTTGATCTCACTAGCAGCTGTTGCTATATCGTTGCTGCTGAGTGCCGCCTCCGCAAGGGATAATCGCTCCATCAGCGAGGTAATACTAACTTTGCCAGGATTGCTTGATGTTGTTGCTGGCTGACTTTGCTGATTAAATTCACCGGAGATGAACTTTTGGTTAGTCGCGTGTAACTTCTTCAGCGCTTCCACCACTTGAGTCTGATTTGGTGGCTGGGTTGAAAAGGCAAACTTGACCTCGCCCATCTCATCTTCAATCTCTCGATAGGCTGGGCGCGAAGTCTCTTTCACCCCATCTTCAATATCAAACCACTCTTTATCAAACTGCTTATAGGCAGCTTCAGATCCCTGAAAATCTTTAGCCTCAGCTTTGCTCAATGCTTGTTCCACATAGGCATCTAAGCCCTGCATATCCTGTTGCGGCGTACTACTTGCATAGCTTGGTAGGGTAATAATAAGCAGCATCAGGCTCAGGAACAGCGCCCACAGCCATTGCCAGCGTTGCTGCCGAAAGCTTTGCAGGTATCTCATTTGGCAATATCCTTTTTTTAGCGACGATGAAAGGTGCCTTGCTCAGTTATAGAGTTTTTCTTGCCCATCTATTGATAATAACTTGTAAGTATATAACCCAACTAGCTCATATCAAGTTTGGTTGAATACTTATCTAATCTGTTATTAGCAAGTTTTCAGCCGTAGGTTGTTGGTTGTTTTTAACCACTGACAAAAAACGACAGAGTATGATTAGCAATTCAGAAATTTTATGATGTAAGATTTAATCGCAGTATCGTCATAAAATGTTGTCAGCGCTAGCACTTTACTCGCACTAAATTGGTGATTGCTGATCTATGCGAGCGCTAGACCGTTTCCAGCTTGAATAAGGTAATCCTCCTGGCGCTAAGCTAGCCCCTTCCGGGTGGCTTAGCCAACGGTATAACATTAGGGGAATTGCCCCCAAAAAATAAAATTGAGTCTAGTGAATTTTTTCAGCTAGACTCTTGTGCCCTGAGGAATTTAATAATTCCGCAACTTTATAATTCCTGTGACAACAATAAAATTAAATTGACTAACAGTAATAGCCAATTTGTTGTAGTATTGAAATACCACTCGAAACCTTCTCTATTAACGAATAGTATTACAACAAATTAGACTAATGTGGCGGTGCTAAAATCGCGCATAGGATGAAAAATGTCAGTTTAATTCTTAACTGACCAGTATGAGATTAGCTTATCTAGATTAGCTACTTACACTATTTAATCGTTAGTTAAAGAAGATTCTAGACTATTAGATATAAAACTTGGGCTTACCAGGTTTGGCATGATTGCTCCACGCAGGTAGGCATTACTTAGATTCGCCTCACTCAGGTTTACATTAGTCAGATTTGCTCCGATGAAATTGGTTTCAGTTAATTGTGCCCCCACCATTGTTGCATCTGTAAGATTTGCATGACTTAAATTTGTTCTAGTCAGGTTTGCTTTTGTCAGGTTTGCACCACTAAAATTTGCGCCACTTAGATTTACATTTCTTAGATTTGCGGCGATCAGGTTCAGGTTCCTAAAGTCCCTTTGTCCTGCTGTATATCGGCTTAGCAGCTCTTTGATGTTCATACGGGTATTTGAGGTGTTTAGAGGGCGAGTATGATCGGTACTGACATTAACTCCCAACTCGCAAACGGCAGGTAAGTAATGAAACTCCCCTTTGGGGACGAAGAAAATTTCTTTTTACTCCCTGCCTTTGAGATGTTGCAGAGCCTGGAGCGGGACAGTTTAGTTTTTGCCAGTGAGGTCAAATAGTTGACCTTTGTTTTGTTGTCCCCAAGCTTAAACGCTTCGGTGTATGATGTGTTTAATACAACTATGCGTTTCAGGGATCAATAGCGAGAACGCATCCGACGCTGCTTATGCTTGGCAATGGCTTTGCGCTTGCGTTTTTCAATGGGCGTTTCAAAGTGACGATGCTTCCTCATATCTGGGAAAATTCCCGCCTTAGAAACTTCTCTCTTGAATCGACGCAGGGCTGACTCAATTCCTTCATTTTCACCAGGAATTACTTGGGTCATCCTATATCCTCATTAATTGACTAAAATTAGGGCTGGAGCAGGGTGAGCTATCCAGCACGCCATAAACAAAAAAAGCACAAGCTCTTTGCTTGGCCTCAAGTGTTTAGAGCTAAATAATTGTTCTCAAGCTTAGTAGCGGCGAGAAGAGCGATTATTGTTTGACCAGTTGCCTCCTCCCGAAGAACCTCTTTCTTCGCGGGGTTTAGCCTTATTAACCTTGAGGTCACGACCCATCCACTCAGCACCATCAAGGGCTTCAATTGCAGCGGTTTCTTCTGCATCTGTTCCCATTTCTACAAAAGCGAAACCACGCATACGACCTGTTTCCCGATCCGTAGGCAACTGAACGCGCTTGACGGTTCCGTATTCTGCAAAAGCTTGGCTGAGGTCATCTTGGGTGACTTCGTAGGATAGATTGCCGACGTAAATTGACATTGAATATCTCCAGAATCCGAGGTTGTAGAGAATTAGATTCGGAGAAACGCTGACTGAACGAATTACACTGCCGAAAATAAGCCTTATATAGAGACCTTAGCACAGTATTAGAATAAATAGGGATTGAGCCGATATCAAGGAAAAAATGGGTAGCAGTAGAACATACCTTGACACATACTGGACGTGAGCAAGGCGATCGCCCCCATTATAAATGGTTTACGCAAACGCCTCTTTGACTTGCGTTGCACAGATGTTGTCCCCAATCTGAGTCCCAAAGATGGTTCAGTTTCATATTCAGCCAGACAGCGAAATCCCAGCATCAAGGCAGCTGTTTAACCAAATGCAGTTTGCGATCGCTTCCCGGCAATTTCCCCCCGGTCACCGCCTTCCTAGTACTAGGCAGCTAGCGATGCAGACAGGTCTGCACCGCAACACTATCAGTAAGGTTTATCGCCAGCTGGAAAAGACGGGACTAGTAGAATCCCAGGCTGGTTCAGGTATTTATGTGCGTGCCCTAGGTAATGAGGGAAGCGTACCACGCCGCTCTCCTATCCTTGACCAGCATCCCCAGGCATATAATATTGTGCAGCAGACCCTGGATCAACTGCTGGGACAAGGTTGCTCTTTAAGTCAAGCTAAAGAACTGTTCCTAGCAGAAATCGATTGGCGCTTGCGCTGTAGCGCGCGGGTGCTATTGACGGTTCCTGGCCAGGATATAGGTGCCGGTGAATTGATGGTTCAGGAACTAGAAAAATCACTGAAGATACCAGTGCAGTTGGTACCGATGGAGGAACTCAGTGCAGTGTTGGATCAAACTCACTCCGGCACAGTAGTCACGAGTCGCTATTTTATTGGTGAAGCAGAGGCGATCGCGGCCCCCAAATCTGTCCGCGTTATCCCAGTAGATATCCATGACTACGAACAGGAGCTAGAGATGATCAAGAACCTACCCAAAGGCAGCTACCTTGGTATCGTCAGCCTCAGTGTTGGCATTTTGGCGGTAGTGGAAATTATCATCAACAGTCTGCGCGGGGACGATCTACTGCTGATGACGGCGCAGGTCACAGATAGCTACAAACTTAATGCTATGGTTCGCTGTGCCCACACGATTATCAGCGATCAGGCGAGTTTACCTCAGGTGAAAGCAGCAATTTCAGCCGCCAGGGAAGATATTATTCGCCCACCCCAACTGATCTTGAGCGAGGACTACATCGGTACTAAGTCAATTAACCTGCTTAAACGGGAATTGGGTTTAGGCTGATCGAAGCAGTTAGCAGTTAGCAGTTAGCAATTAGCAGTTAGCTTTTAGTTCTTAGAAAACTCGGCTGTTTTCATAGATTGTTGAAAGTAACAAGCCAATCAAGCTAATCGCTAATCGCTAATCGCTAATCGCTAATCGCTAATCACTAACGAAACATACTGCTAACAGAACTGTCTTCATGAATCCGCCAGATCGTCTCACCGATTAGATTCGCAACCGAGAGCATAGTCAGCTGTTCAAAGCGGTCTGTTTCAGAAACTGGAATGCTATTCGTTACAATTACTTCCTCGAACAAACCGCCCGACAGACGCTCTATTGCTGGTGGGGAGAAAATGGCATGGGTAGCACAGGCGTAAACCTGACGGGCACCTTCTTTACGCAATAACCTAGCGGCTTCCGAAATCGTGCCCCCGGTGTCGATCATGTCGTCTACCAGCACCGCTGTTTTACCAGCAATGTCACCAATCAAATTCATCACTTCCGCTACATTATGCGCCTGCCGACGCTTATCAATAATCGCTAGAGGGGCATCATTGAGCTTTTTGGCAAATGCTCTGGCTCGCGCCACGCCACCCACATCCGGCGAAACAACAACGATGTCAGACAATTGTTTACTCGTCAGGTAGTCGATCAGCACTGGCGAACCGTAGACATGGTCACACGGAATATCGAAATAGCCCTGAATCTGAGCTGAGTGCAAATCCATTGCCAGAATGCGATTGGCTCCAGCCTCAGTAATCAGATTAGCAACCAGCTTCGCTGTAATCGACTCCCGCCCAGCTGTCTTGCGATCTGCCCTAGCATAGCCATAGTAGGGTATTACTGCCGTAATTTGTCGAGCCGAAGCGCGACGACAGGCATCGATCATGATTAGCAACTCCATCAGGTGATCGTTCACCGGCTGGCAAGTTGGCTGAATCAGGTAAACATCACAACCTCGGATGGACTCTTGAATTTGTATGTAAAGCTCTCCATCAGCAAATCGCTTGCGGATCATGGGACCTAAGTCCATACCCAGATAGCGAGCCACTTCTGTGGAAAGTGGAATGTTTGCAGAACCAGAGAACAGTCGAAGACGATTACTGTCCACAACCTGTGGCAGTGTTTGCTGAAGCGTTAAAGTTGCAGAACGGATCACAGCAGACCCTCGAAGCTCATATAATCATCGCAATTTTATCATCTCTGCTCATAAAGATGTCTTAAAATCTGTTCAAATTACACCTGTGTGCCCTCTTCAAAAAATACTTTAATAAAAAAATTCATAAAATTGTAATAAAGAGTAATAAAGGTTTAAAATATATAAATTTTTGAAGTAGCACCCGACCGGGTAGCTGAAAATTGTAGTTAATTTTACGCACGTATATTTACGTAGATTAGTGATATGAGCGAAGATAAGTGAAAAGTAAAGTTGGAATATTTAGATTAGCGTAGTGGTTGGAGAGCGAACCAGCTTGAATAAAATCGAAGCTGATCCGCAAAACGTTTCCCCACCTGGGTTAACTTGAAAATGTCGTTCGATTTGGGATCAGGGAATTGTCCCCACGACGCCTAAGTAGGGGGCTTGAGACCCTTTTTATTTTGTCACTGAGGCGCGATCGCATATTGTACAGAATTTTCTTCTATAACACCCTTTATTTTTTATCCGCTTTTATCTCCTCCTCCTGGAATCCCCGTACTTGCTTTGAATAAAAAAGTTATTCAACCGGATGATGAGCTTAAAATTGACAACTCCTGAAGCTCTCAGCTAAAGAACTTTTCGACGCAGCGGACAAAGATTTCAACGCCCATCCCCAAGGCGGTTTCATCAAAATCAAACCGGGGATGATGATGAGGATATGCTAAATTCTTAGCGGGGTTGGCAGATCCGAGGAAGAAGTAACACCCTGGTACAGCCTGGAGAAAGAATGACATATCCTCGCCCCCCATCGTTTGGCATTCTGGAACTACACCGACAGGTGTTTCTACGACATCCAAGGCTACGGAACGCACCAGTTCGGCAATACGGGCATCATTTATAGTTGGCGGATATAGATGCCAGTAATTTAGTTCGTAAGTGGCTTCGTGACTGTGGCAAATCCCAGCGATAATCTGCTCAATCCGTTTGCCAAAATACCCTGCCATATCTGGGTTGAAATACCGCACTGTACCGCTCATCCGCGCCGTATCAGCAATGACATTGAGCGCTGTACCCGCATGAAGTTCACCTACTGTAACAACCGCAGACTCAATCGGGTCAACATTACGTGCCACAATTGTTTGTAAAGCATTGACAATTTGGGCACTAACTACTACTGAATCAACTGTTTGATGAGGCATCGCCCCGTGTCCGCCTTTGCCCAGAATCGTGCAGCGAAAGGCTTCAACTGCTGCCATTAATGCACCAGTACGGACGCCCACAGTGCCCAGGGGAAGATTGTTCCACAAGTGTAGACCAATGATGGCGTCAACATCAGGGTTTTTCAACACTCCAGCTTCAATCATCGGCTTAGCACCTCCTGGCCCCTCTTCAGCGGGTTGGAAGATTACTTTGACAGTACCGGCGAAGTCATCGCGGTGTTGACTTAGATAATAGGCAGTTGCAAGTGCGATCGCCACATGTCCATCATGACCGCAAGCGTGCATCACCCCGTCGTGCTGCGATCGGTAAGGTACATCATTCTCTTCTTGTATAGGCAGCGCATCCATATCTGCCCGAATCGCCAGCACCCTCCGGTTTGGGATTTTAAATTTTAGATTTTGGATTATTTCTGGTGTTTCTGGATTTTGCTTTCTGCCTTCTATGATGGCAACAATACCAGTCTTAGCAATCCCGGTTTCATGCTCAATGTCCCATTCCCGTAATTTTTGCGAGACAAAATCAGCTGTTAGCTGCTCTCGAAAACCCAGTTCAGGGCGCTGATGAAGACGCCGCCGCCATTCTATTAATTGAGGTTGCAATGCCTGGATTGCTGGTCGAATGCGAGATATGTCAATAGAAAGGGGGCTTTGTGAAGAGATGAGCATTTTTCTTTTTAACTCTAAAAATTAACGGTAAATCAAACACGCTTCTCAGATGAACTGTAGGCGTCATCATGCAAATTAATTGCGAAAATTACCAAGATATCTTGAACCTCAATAATTCTAAGAATTTAATGCTAATCCTTCTCTTTTACTTGAAAATTAAAAGTTATACAAGATTTTAGCTTTTCATTCTTATTAGAAAACTTATAGTCAAAGCGGCAGCAATCGCTCTATATCTAAATCTGAGGCAACTTGAGCTAATTTGCTCAGGTCAGATAAATCGGCTAGATATGGTAAGCAACCTAAGACTGGAGTATTTGTGAGTGACTGGATCAAGTCAATGGGTGCCCAGTCGGCTATTTCTTGGTCTGAACGGGGCTGGACGCAATTGAGAACGATGCCTTTGAGGTGTACGCCTGACTGACGGGCGAGGGCAACATTAGCAACAGCTTGGGCGATCGCACCCAATTTTACAGGCACCACCAACACAGTTGGTAACCGCCAGTCCCCAGCCAAATCCGCGACTGTAATTTCGTGAGTCACAGGCGTTCCTAACCCTCCCAATGCTTCCACCAGCAACCAGTCCCGCTGACGCCGCAGGGTGTCAAAAGCTTGCCAAACCAGTCCTAGTTCCACCTCACGCCCTTCTCGCTCTGCTGCCAAGGGGGGAGCAAGCGGTGCTTGGAAGTAAAGCGGTGTAATCGACTCTAGGGATTGATCTAGGGAAAATAGCTGAGTGTACAATTCGCGATCGCCCATTCCCGCCTGGATCGGCTTCATCATACCTAGCCTTCTGGAGGGGTAATACTTTTGCCAATAGGCTGCTAGAGCCGTTGTCAAAACTGTTTTCCCAATCTCCGTATCCGTGCCAGTAATTAGCAGAGTGTTCATAAGCAATCCTTCGATGAGCTTGATTGACTTGTTACTTTCAACAATTTATGAAGACAGCCGAGTTTTCTAAAAGCTAACAGCTAATTGCTAATTGCTAACTGCTATTCGCCGACACTTACATTTAGAGTAAAGTTTGTCTCATCTGTAGCGATCACATCAATCTTATACTCACCATCACGAGACAGCCGATCGTTCCAAGATAAAACCCCAGAGGCGTTTTCCACCAGATTACCATCAGGATCGCGAATATCTAAAGTGACAAAGCCTTGTTGAACTTCTACCTGCAATTGCTGGCTATTTTCAACGTTGACTAGGTAACGCTTGATCTTCTGCGGACTTGTTTGACCCGAAACAGTCACTGGATCGCCACTCCTTGGGAAATTATTAACTTTTTCCGTATCAAATTGGGCGGCAGCAGGGCTTATAGTTTCGCTAGGAGTAAGAGTGGGCGTTGGTGCCAGTGTCGGACTCAGTAACCCTGGCTCAGACAAGCTAATATCTAACTTGTAGTCGCTCTCAGCCAGCCCCTTGATGGGACTCAGTTGGATTGTGTAGTCTCCCGTGTAGGGAAGCGTTCCTTGCCAGCCCAGCACACGCTTCGCCTCATCTGCAACTGGCTTGTCATCAAGCCCCAAGACGGTCATCAAAACGCCTTCGCTAGTCAGAGAGGTATCTAATTGTTGTCCCTGTTGCCCAGAAATTATGTAGTTAATCGTTTCGTTTTCTTTGAGATTCCCCTCTTTAGAAATGCTTTGACCTGGGAACAAGTCTAGTTGCTGAGTGTAAGATTCCGGACTGGGTTTAGGTTTGGGAGTTGGCGTTTCTAAAGCTGTGGGTGTCTCGCTGGTAAAAACATCTGGCGTTGGGGAAGTTGTCGGCTCGCCGTTGTTGAGGATGGCAGTAACAACCAGCCAAGAGGCGAACCCAGCTAATAAAGCCAGGATGAGGCCAAGGCATAGCATTGCCCAAGGGTCTTCCCAAATAGAACTGCGGCTACGCTTAGAGATCCCTGGAGCGGGTGAATACCGGCGGCGATAAGTGTTATAGGCAGGTTCTTGTCGTCGTCCCACAGCTATCGTTTCCATGTGGGAGATGCTTGGGTCTGGACGTTGGGGCTTAGGTCTTGAATATTGAGGGCCAGAGAGCGGGTTTTGCAGGAACTGGAGGACTTGCAATACTTCCTCGGCTGATGGGTAGCGATCGCTCGGTCTGTAACTTAACATCCGATTCAACACCTGAGCAAACCCATTGCTGACAGTGGCCCACCGCCGCCATTGCCAATTCATCTGGATGTCATCAAATAATTCCGTTGGCTCCATACCTGTGAGCAGCACCACCGCTGTTACTGCTAAAGCGTAGAGGTCACTGCTAGGATAAGCCCTGCCTGTCTGGATTTGTTCGCTGGGGGCATAACCCAGTTTCCCGACTGTTGTTGCCTGCATCGTCATGTCGGGAGATTGAAAACGGGTTGCCAGTTCCTTAACGACACCAAAATCAATTAGCACCGGTAGGAGATCTCTTTGGCGCAAAATAATGTTGTCCGGTGAAATATCCCGATGAATTATACCCTTGCTATGGATGTACGCCAACACAGGTAACAGCTGCTGTAACATCTGCCCCACCTCTGCTTCTAAGAAAGTAGTCCCCATAGCCTGACGCTCGTTCAGCAAGGTGGCATAAGTCTTTCCTTCCACATATTCCTGCACCAAAAAAAGACGCCCGTCCTGCTCAAACGTAGCCCAGAACTGAGGAATCTGCGGGTGCTGTATTTGATAGAGGGTCGCCGCTTCCCGTTGGAAAAGTTCCCTCGACTTCTCCAATACGTAAGCCGAGTCTTGAGCGGGAATCAATTCTTTGAGCGCACAACGTTCATTAAAGCGCCCTTGGTCTTCTACCAAATAAGTGCGACCAAACCCCCCCTGACCCAAAATACTAACTAAGCGGTAGCGGTTTTGCAGAATCGTTCCAGTGGGAATTGGTGGTTGCATAGCATGTGGCTTTTGGGGTTTTCAACAAGAGAAAGATGTCAAGAAAGCAATTAGCGATTAGCAATTAGCGATTAGCAATTGGTTCTAATTAATGGGTCGCATAATAGCTAATAGCTTTTTTGGTCAAATTTAGTATTTTATCCCACCACCAATGCTGAAATACACTGTATCTATTTCAGTTTATCGTGGATGAAATCAACTCGCCAACTAACCAGCTTTGTAAGTGCTAAAAATTTTATATATAGCAGTCGCCATAAGGGAAGAGTGACAATAGACCTGAACTATATGCGCCCAGAAGTGCTGCTCTCGCGCTTGAACGGCTATTAGCTAATTGCTAAAAGTAGGGGCACGGCACTGCCGTGCTGAAGGATTGTTATACTTTTTAAAAAAGTGAGCTTTAACTTTTATGGCGAACACAATACTGTTCATAGATAAAGTAGTGCGACCTGTCTTGACTAAGAGCCTAGCCGAAAAATAATTTTAGGAGATAACATATCTGCGTTTAGAAAGCGTCTATCTGCTTTTATCTGCGGTTTAAAACATCTTTAATCGACTCTCGGATAAGTTCTAACCTTTAATTAATTCGGGAAACGGACAGGTAATCTACCTTTGGGCTAATTCAGAAGATATAGCAGTTGCCTGGTCGGAAAGAATGACAATCGACCTCACCCCCATGCACGCCGAGTAGAGACGCCCTGCCAGGGCGTCTCTACTTTCTGTATGTTTGCTAAAAGCTAATTGCTATAGATGGTATCAACCCCGCAACCAACCTAAAGATGATGCTGCGGGGTTGACATAGTTCCAGCTAAAAATAGAGTACATCAACCAAAGGAAAGTTATTAGGCTAATTACTAGCCGCTTGAACAAACCCCAGGGTTAAGCTGTCTTTGGCAAGGAAGTGAGCTAAGTGATAAGCTCGCTCCTCGGTTTTCAGCAAGATTTTTTCGTATAGATAGCGAGTGGCGCGATCGCCCAAACTTTCTGCTTGCCCCGCCTGACGCCGAATCAACCCAATAATCGCTTGCTCTGCTGCCAGATCGTGTTCCACCATCGCCCGACTGGGATAAACCCCGTCCTCTTCTGGTGTAAAGCAGCACAGTTGAGCCAATTTGCTAAAACTAGCTGCTGGCACGCCACCTAAGCCATCTAAACGCTCTCCGACTTCATGGGCATGCTCTAGGGCGTCTTTATAACTTTCTTCAAAAAACTCATGCAAGGAGTAGAATTCTGCGCCTTCCACGGCAAAGTGATGCTTTTGATATTGCAGGTACAACGCCTGGAAACTAGCCAGAGCAATGTTTAAGCCCTCGCATACTGGAGCCGTGACGCTATGGTCCAGCAAAATCGGGTTGTCGTAAACCTCTCCAAATGAGCGTAATAAGCTTTGAGTCTCAGACATACTTCTCCTCTCTTTCTGGAAAGTTGGCTTTCTGGGTGTATCACCCTAACACAATTCTAAAGCTTGGAATAAAGTCTAGCGCCCAGCTACGGGCGTTTTCGGAGTTTTTTAAGGATTTTTACCCGATTCTGTAATTTTACGGAGTGAGAATTTTTGGCACTGCTTATAGCCTAGAGACAGAAGCTAATTTCCCTTAAGACTTGAGTAAATACGGGAAAACGTATTAGACTTATTGCAAATAAGTCGCATTTGCGGGAGAAAATGAATCCATTAGATCTAGAAGCAGAAGCAGGTAGGACTGTCGAGGTGAACCGGGCAGACAGGTGGCAAGTTTATCTACGTTTGCAGCAGCTGGATATTCCCTGTGTGTGTACAACTAACCAGCCGTTGCGGGTTCAGATTCAGACTACAGCCGCCGCTGTTCAACTCTGGAGTGTGGTCAGGCAACTGACGGCGACTCGCCGCGAGTTAGCGTTTTGGCTTGAGCAATGCTGGCACCTGTGCAGTTATACCGACGAAGATCCAGAAAAAATTTGAGATATCAGCTTTTACATATCAGCTTTTAAATTTCACACAAAAGTGCAGGAGTGAAGGATGGATAAGAACACTCAAGTTTCAGAATTCAGCATCGAGGGACGGTTTCTAGGCTTTGTATTTAAGGATAGCTACAAGCTCAAAGGTTTGCGCTTGGGGACTTCTGAGGGCGAGCAGTCGATAAAATTATCTAAAGAGTTAAGGGCTAGGCTGAGGTGGGATTTAGCGCCTGGTGATTGGTTCCAAGTTGCTGGTGAAAGAAAACTTGACCTGAAAAGTGGCAAAGTCAAACTGAAGGCCGATCGCATCAGGCAGATTATTCCCAAGCACCCAGAGACTGCAAAACCCCCCAAAGTAGCAGAGGCTAATTTATCCCGATCGACCAAAGCTAAGGCAAGTATATTAGTGTGTCAAAAGTCGGATTGCGTAAAGCGGGGTGCTGGAGGAGTCTGTCAGGCAATGCAAGCAAGCTTGCGCGATCGCGGTTTGGAAGACCAAGTAGCTATCAAGGGAACAGGCTGTATGAAAAACTGCAAAGGCGGCCCGAACATCGTTATGCCTAACAAAACCCGCTACAGCCGGATCAACTCTAAAGAAATTCCTGCACTCATGGAAAAACATTTTCCTGCTGAAACCAAGTCTGAAAAGTTAAAGACTCTAGTCTAGAGACGGCTAAATGCTCCTAACAAAATTTTTCATCAGCAAGTGGGTGATGGGTGAGTAGCCCCTTGGGCGTCCATGTATCCCGACGCTCCCCTACCGGAGAGCGAGGGACTTATAGCCCCCAAACCCCGTTAGTTAACAAAACTTCCAGAGATGCCATCGTCGCTGGCTTGGACATCAGCAATGCTTGAATCTGCGCCTCTATTTCCGATAGGCTGGCGTCATTATTAATTGTTGCTTCAGATGGGAGAATTTCTGCTTTCCAGGTTAAGGTCTCAAACCCTAGCAACTGCGCCATCGTATCAGTAGTAGTTTGGTAATTAAACAGTATTTGCCGCATCTGAGCCTCATGCTCATTCAGCACGCTCGTTGGCATTGATTTGGGTTTGGTTGGAATGGGCGATCGCGTTTCTGATAGCCACAGCGGTTGCCACTGGTCGAATTCGCTCAAGCGATTGGGAAAACTGCCTGCCGCTTCTTTAATTAGGGCTGGCAAAATCTGTGCATGAGGTCGCAAACGCAAAATTAAACTGGGCAACCAGGGTAGCAACACGGTATCCGGGACAGAGGCAAACAGTTGACTCAGCAGTTCAACTACGAATTGACCGATCCGAGGCGCAAAGGTCAGCGCCAGGATGAACCCATTCAGATAGTCAGGAAAAGCCGCCGTCAGCATGGGATTGTTGAGTACCTGGTCAAAGAAGCTGCGAATCTGCTCCAAAGTTCGCAAAGAAAGCAACCACTCCGTTGTCCATAACAAGCCTAATTTGGCTGGGTCTTCTAACCCCTGAGAAGCCTGTTGCACCCCAATGAATAACTGACTGCGATTACAGCCCAGCGCCAGCGCCAAACTCTCTAAAGTGAAGATAAAGCCCAACATCCCGGCAATTTGTTCGGGCGAGGTGCCCCGGTCTGCAAAGGCTTTGGGCAATAGTGTTGCATAGTGAGAATAGCCTGTTGCCACAAACCGCTCAATCCAATCTGGCAACCCTGTCGGCGTCGCACGGTAATAATGCACCAGACGGCGCACCCGGTCAAAGATTTTAGGTGCATCTTCTGCTCCCATTTCCTGCTGTAGTAAGGAAATTGCGCCTTCTCCCAACTTTTGCGTTAAGCGCGGACTGTGCAGGTATAAAATGCTGTCTTCGGCTGCTTTCAAGGCAGTGCTGGCTCCTGCCTGTGACCCAAAGGCAGACTGAAGCAGCCGCTGTTCCAATACCTGCTCAATCGTCACTGCTTCGTATCCCAGCATGATAATTTCTCGCTGGTACTTGCCAATGCGAATTTCCCAAGACTCCTGCAACGGCTTATGTCCCAGGGTGCGCTCTCCCATAATTGGTTGTACTAAACGATCGCCCAGCAAATAATTGAGCTGCCACAGTACGTCAGAACAGGGCAACAACTCAGGCTGTTGCTTGAAGTCCATCAATGCTCGTTGATTGGTTTGAGCCAGGAGATTAACTTTCAGCGGCGCGAGGCGATCGTATACGTCTTGAGCTAAGGGAGGTAGGGAGGCATAGCCGACTGTGCCAATGCGATCGCCCCCTAGTAGAATTTGGCACAGTTGATAGATATTGCGCTTTTTAGGAGTGTGGTCTTTCTCCAGACAGGTGATAGCTGCATCTTGAAAATCGTAGGGGGTGGGATGCAGCCGATTCCGCATAGAAGCCAGCAGCATTGAGGTTTGATAAATAGCTATTGAGTCCGCTGTACTTGCTAGATAACCGTTTTTGCGTGCCAGGGCGACAATATCGGCACACCATTGCAGTAACTGTTCAGTATCTGCACGCGCAAACTCTGGTGGCCGTGTCAGAAAACCTGCCAGTGCTGCTACTGCTACCTCCGCCTCAGTGTCAACAGGCGTAGCTGTCTGCCGTTTCCCATCGGTTTTAGGCTTTTTGTCAGACTTCTCTAGAGTAAACGGCTTTAACTTGGCAACCTTGAGGCTCTTTTTCCAAGTTGCTTCAGCTAAGGAAACCGTTCCCGCCGGATGAGCGAACTGGTATTCAATTGCGGCGAAAGAAGAGGGAATCAGCCCATAAAGCCACTTTGTCTGAGTGCGATCTGGAATTTCCCAGACAGTATTATTTCCTACTCCAAATTCGGCTACGTCGCTGGCTGCGTGTGCTGCTCCACAGATATAAATACACTCATTAGGGGTAATATTATTTGCCGTCAGATGCTGCTTGATGCGAGTCCACATATACCGTTCGCGCAGGCGATCGCTCTCTACGTCCTTCTCGTTCCTTCCCAGTCGCCGCATCAAGCTACCAATTAGGAACATTACCTGCCGATAGCTTTCGTAATCAGCGCTAATAATTGCCTGCTCAACGTACTGATCCCACCATTCAGCAAAGTGGCGAGTGTTGGAATTTTTCAGTAGAAATTTAAGGAATTGGTCAAATGTAGGGGCGATGTTGCCAACCTCTACCCCAACAGCTGTACCGTGCATCTTGGCTTCGTCTGACGGCGGTGTTTCTAGTTCCTCTTGATTCTCAACCTCTGGTGGTTGCCATTGAAAGATAAAATCAACTGCCCGATCTACAAAGACGAGTTCTGTTTCTGGGTGTTGTAGGATGTAGGCGATCGCTTGGTACTCAGCTGAAGCCTCGGTTAAGGGTGCGATCGCGCTCAACGGCATCAACTTGGGCGGAAATGTCTGAGATTCAGCCGCAAACGCCTGCAACGCTACGGGCTGTTTGCAATCTCGTAAATGCTCCACCGTTGGCTGCAAATCCTCGCACAGTTCGATGTAAATTACTTTGGGTGGCTTCCGGTGTAATCGCTGTACCATCTGCAAAGCCGACGAGGGCGAATGGTGACATACGGGAAAAATTTCCAAAGGTTCGGCAGCCGCACGCGCTACGTCATCAACCAAAGCTGTTAGTAATTCGCTTAAGGGTTGGGTATGTGTGGCAAACTTTTCTGCGGCATCAAGCAGTTGTTCTTGTAGAGAAGCTAAAGAGGTGGGAAGGTGGAGCATTGTTAGCCAATAAATATGGAGTATTCAGGAGTTTTGAGTTAACTCCATAGATATAATTATTTATTTTAATGAACCGCAAAGACGCAAAGAGCGCTAAGAAAAGAAAGGAAGGGACAATCTTACCAATCAGTTATAACTGCTATAAGTAGAACAACTTAATTAAAAAATATCATGGCGTAGGTTGGGTTGAGGCAGGAAACCCAAATTAGCATTTGTTTGATGGATTTCGCTGTCTGGCACACAGTCAATAAGATCTTGTAAATCATCTGCGTTTATCTGCGTACATCTGCTTTCATCTGCGTTCTGAAAAACCCATGTCAATATTTTTGCAATAAGTATATTGCTCTAACTTTGTTTTTGAAATACTCATAGCGATCGCACCTGCTTTTTCTTAATTTTTCATTCCTGTCATTGCTTCTTTCCCGCCTTTCAGAAATGCTTCCCACTCGCCTTTTTGCTCGTTGCTGCGTTTTTCTACAACTGCGTGCCAGAATTGGTTGATTACCGATACATCTTCGGGGAGACGGCGGACTAAAGTGCCGACTAGCGATCGCGCCAATGTCCCTGCTTCTAAAGCTGTTGCACCAAAGAAGCGACTGTGCAAAATGGCATCTTCTAATACGCCAATTTGTTCGGCGGTAGAAAGAGAAGACTCTAGCCGTTGATCGTCAGAACTGGCAGCAGCGCTAGTTTCTCGTAGATCGGCAAAAGTTTGTAGCAGCACATCTAGTAAAGTCGGCGGTACTTCAACTTCAATGCCATGCCGACTCATTAACTCCTTAGTACGGAACAGGATAATTTCTTTCTCCTGTTTTTTGTTCGTCACTATAGGCATATGGACAAAATTGAAGCGACGCTTCAAGGCGGAGGATAACTCATTCACGCCGCGATCGCGACTATTGGCAGTAGCGATCACATTAAAGCCTGGTTTGGCAAAAGCAATATTGTCAGCCTTCAGTTCAGGAATGGAAATGTACTTCTCGCTTAAAATGGAGATCAAGGCATCCTGTACGTCAGATGTACAGCGAGTCAACTCCTCAAACCGTCCCATCCCCCCTGTCTGCATCGCCGTCATCAAAGGGGAGGGAATTAAGGACTCGTGAGATTGACCAGCAGCAATTACCATCGCCACATTCCAGGAATACTTGATCTGGTCTTCAGTGGTTCCTGCTGTTCCCTGGACTACATAGGTAGAGTTGTCAGAAATTGCTGCGGCAAGTAACTCTGCTAGCCAGCTTTTACCTGTACCCGGATCGCCAATTAGCAGTAAACCCCGATCTGAGGCTAGAGTGACAATGGCGCGCTCTGCGATCGCACTTTCCCCGTACCATTTTTGTCCTATAGGGCGTTCGAGTTTTTGAGAAGGAGTGCTACCTAGTACAAAAGTCCGCACCATCTGCGGTGACAGTCTCCATGAAAAAGGTTTTGCTCCTTTGTCTATTGAGGCGAGATATTCTAGTTCTTCTCGATACTTAATTTCGGCGGGTTGCCGCAGAATGGTGGCACTGTTTTTTGATTTCGCCATTTTGGTTATCTCCTTTTATAAATTAACAATCGACGGATATCGATATTTTTTTTAATAAAAACTAAATAGGTTTTCAATCTTCTTCTGTGACATTTATAGGACTTACGCAAACATCCCCACAGGCTCTCATCTTGGGGCTACGCAGGCTAAACAAAGCAGCTATATATTTAGTCCGCGTAGGCGGACTTTGTACGTGTAGCCGCGCCTTTAGGCGTTATGCTGATTTATTGTATCTGGTAGTGGTTCAGATTCAAACTCAACCTTATCGTAAAGATCGAGTAGGGAGATTTGGAACGGAACAGAGGTCATATCCAGCACTGCATTCTCACTTTCATACTCAGAAAATAGCCATTTATTGTTCTCAGTTTGTGAATATTGTTCTACAGAAATTTCAGTTTGAGAGATAAGAATATATTCTCTCAGCGTGGAAATTGCTCGATAAAGTTTGAATTTTCCTACTCGGTCATATTTTTGTGTAGATTCTGAGAGAACCTCTGCGATCGCGACAGGATTGGTAATTGCATCTCTACGCCCCTCCGCATACTTTAATTGACCTGCAACTACCATGACGTCTGGATAAGTGTATAGCCGCTGGCGTGGTATCCACAGGCGCATATCGCTCATGAATACATCATAGGGTTGCCTCTTGAGGGCAAAATTAAGTGCTGTACTCAGATTTAGTGCTATCCGATTGTGATTTGGTGTTCCACCTGCCATTGGAAATATCTGACCCTGATAATATTCACTTCTGAATGTTGCAGCCGTTTCTAGCTGCAAATATTCTTCAGGCGTGTAGTAGTGTTGTTCCTTTACTTGCATGGTTTTTAATAACAAATCTAGCCTAAAGGATAGTGCGATTGATGATTATGTTAGTTTAACTTTTCAATTTACCCACCAACAAAACTAGGCAACAATTACTTTTTTCAATTCTTGAATTAACTTCTTAGGGCTACCCGTCAAAATGGGCGTGCCTAGTTCCTTTAGACGAGTGCGGAACCACTGGTTCACGCTGAAGTATCCCGAACTGGTGACGGCACCAACCGGAATAAAGTGCAGATCCGATTCTTTCAGCGACTTGATATAGTCGAACAGTACTTGGTCGCTGCCACCTTCGTAAAAATCAGAGATGAGGACAAGTACCGTGTTTCTTGGCTCCAAAATTTTCTGTGCCGCTACGAGCAACGCCCCATAAATGTAGGTTCCACCTCCTAGCTGAGTGCGTAACAGCACTTCAAAAGGGTCATCTACCCAAGGAGTTAGATCTAGCACCTGCGTATCAAAAGCCAGCAGATGCACATCAACATTGGGAAGTCCGGCAAAAATAGAGGCGAGAATCGTACACTGCACCATTGCATCTACCATTGAGCCAGATTGGTCAACGACGACAATCATGCGCGTCGGCGTTTTCTTTTTAGCAGTGTGTTGATAATAGAGGCGATCGACCAGCAACCGCTGCTCCTCTGGACTCCAGTTGGTCAGGTTCTTCCAAATAGTACGTTTTAAATCTAGATTGCGAAAGACTCGTTTGGGAGGTACTGAGTAATCAATTTTGCCAGAAATTGTCTGAGCCACCTGTAGCCGCAAGACTTCTGCCAGTTCGTCAATGAATTGCCGGATCAGGTGTTTGGCATTTTTGAGCGCGTTACCGGACAAATTCGCCTTGTCGCGCAAAAGTTGTTCAACTAAAGCCATTGATGGCGTTAGCTGGCTGGCGAGTTGGTCATCTTTCAACACTTCCCGCAGCGCCATGCGCTCAATTAGTTCGCCTTCCATTGCTTTGAGCGTAGCGCGTAACTGTTCTTCAGTGACGGTAAAGCCTTGACCAGTTCCACTACCTGCACCTATACCACTGCCACTGCCTGAACCGCTATCCTTAGCTGTACCACGACCACTACCTGCACCAGCACCAATTCCTGGCTTTTGCCCGCGCAGGCTACCTGGCGGACAGCCAAGCGCCTTTTCCAGATAGCTCACATCTTTAAGCCATTGGGCATATTGTTGAGCGGTGACTACGCTGCTTTGAGTGTTAGGACCGAAGGCATTTAGCAGCAGCTTTGAGAACACCAGGGCGCGGCGTAGGGTGTCTTCGGATTTTGGATTTTGGATTTTGGCTTTTGGATTGTTTTCCGATTGTTCGGGTTCGCAGGTTGCCTCTAATGAGCCGGGTAGGATGGGCTGGGTAAAGTCTGGTTCTAATTCTGGATAGCGATGCAGCAGGTTCTCAATGCTAATGTTGGGGTCGAGAATTAGCTGCGGTAAGTCTAACTCATCGACAATTTCGGCGGACATGCGTTCAAAGTTTGCCCCTTGTTCAGTAAAGCCGTACATAGTGGCGAGCAACCGCCAGTAAAGGACTTGACGACGTTGGGCAATCTGGTTAGCGTCCATGTTGGCTGTTACCTTAACGCTTGCGGAGTAAACGGCTAGCTCGTTCTTGTAATGTGGCAACTGTGCTTGTTTTTGGCGGTGCTTTCAGGATCTTGGCGGCTTTCTGACCTGTGAAAATAACTTTGTTCTGCACGGTTACTGCTAATGGCTGCACGGCCCAATGTCCGGCATCAAAGCGGAGGAGTCCAAAGAGTTGGGAGGAGTGGGCGATCGCATCCACTGTCACTTCTGACAACAAACTGATGCGTTCCATCGCCACTGGTAGCACACCTGCATCTTGCCAACTCAAAGTTAGTGTGCCATCGTTTTGGATAATTGTGTAATCGCTGAGAAATATAGGTTCGGCAAGTTGAATGGGATGGCGATCGCTAGGGGAAACGAGGCAGGGAGCAGGAACTTTAGAGATATTGGGGGCAAAGCATTCAGCTGCTTTCTTCATCAGGTTATACTTGCCACCGATTTGTCCGTCGCCATGCCAAAGCAGGTCGCCTGTCGGCAGCAAAGGAATGTCTTTTAGGTGCAGTGCCTTATTTTGAACCAAGGCATCCAGTAAAAGAGCGGCATCAGGAAACAGCAGCCAGATTTCATCGCCGCTAATTGCATCGACTTTATAGGCAGACAGCGTAACTCTCACCAGTTGCACCTGAGCATCGTTAGTAAGCAGCCCATAGGCGGTGAAGCTAACCAGGTTGGCGTGATGACGCAAGTCTAACCCAAGCAGTTCTAGAGTGCCAGAGACGAGCTTGGGGGTATAAGGTACTGTGGGACGCAAAGCACCAACCATCGCCTGCGTCCACAAATCTACCCAGCGATAGATAGGGATGGTGCTGCTATCTGCTAATAGAACCTGGCCCATCAGTTCATTAAAAAATCCTGTTAATAGAGCTGCTTGGCGCATCAGGAGCGGTTCTGCCTGAATTTGCTCTAATGTTGTCATGAAGGGAATTAAGGTTGAAGCATCGAGGCGGACATAGCCCACTAGGGCAATTTCCATCAACCAGTTGCGGACGCTTTCGAGCCAGACTTGAATGCGATCGCTCTGTTGGGCAGGTTCGCTTTGTGCGATCGCCTCTGGTATCTCTGTCCGTTCTAATACGCTTCTGGCTTGCTGCTGTAAGGTATCGAACAGTGACCCTTGCATGGCGGCACGTACAGCCGCCAAAACTGCGAAATGTCGCTCGACAAATTCATGGCGTTGGATGGCAGCACAGCTATCACACAGGGGCTGCTGTAGCGGTGTTCCTGTAAATACCCGTTGGAGAGCATTCAAAGTCTGCTGGTGTTGCTGGTCAAGATTGGCGAAGCCATTAAGGAAGCAGCGATCAAAATCAGCAATTAGGCTCAATGCTGCTATGCCGTTGGGCAGTTCGTTCAGGGTACTGGGGAAAGCCATAACTGTTTGATATAGCAATTAGCAATTAGCTTTTAGCAAACTCGCAAGCTTGGCAGTTATAGCGACTCATAGCATGCATAGAGGCTCGCGTCGATTGTCCTAACTATTATGACAACTGCTATAACTAGACGAACCAACTCATTTCCGGCAGGGGACGGTTTGAGGTGCCGAGTTCCAGGTAGCGCAGGTAATTAAGAAAACGGCTGAAAACTTCGCTGGCGGGTTCTTTTTTGACTGTACCTTTGCGGGCAAGGATATCGCCGATGTTTTTAAGTTGGCTGATGTCGCCGGAAACTTTTAGGAAACGGATCACTTGCTCAATGCCATAAGATGCGATCGCCTCCTGAAGCAAGGCTTGCAAATGCTTGCAAGGGTAGCCGCCCCCTAGACCCCCACAAGGACGGTTATTATTGGTGCTGCAATAAAAGTCGATTGACCTAGCCTCAAAGAATGAAACATAGACCCGTTCAATATCAGAACCACTAGAAACGACTCCTTGCAGGCGATCGTTAAACATCTCGACAAACGGGACTTTTTTGATGTCCCGCTTGCTTTGAACGGTGCGGTCATTAGGATGAGTCAAAGATGAGTTAGACATGATTAGGACTTACGCAACTGGTTCAATGGTCATCTGTTTCAAAGGGTAAACGGTAGAAGGATAGAAGGGTAGGTTTTACTTACCCCTTACGCCTGAAAGCCAGAAGCTAAGCTTCGATGCTGCCTTGACGGCAAAGGCGAAGTCAATTACCGTAATATTACGTATACTTAATAATTAACTCACAGTCCAAAGGGTTTGCTGACCTCACTTGAGGTCACTAAAGGAATGTGGGTTAAAAAATCTATAGATAAAAGTCAAGTTATTTTTGACATTTTCTGAAAGTACGCTCTCTAAATAAACGTCTGCTTATTAACTGACTTCTGCACCTCTAATAACTGTCTCCCTCAAACACGGTCTTCTATGAAACAGTCACCACCATCTGAACCCTTAAGGGAACAACCACCAGCTAAGTCACCAGAGGTTAACAAGTGGCTGATCACCGCCACTATTATGATCAGCTCCTTGATTGTCGTAATTGACACCAGCATTGTCAACGTTGCCATTCCTGAAATCCAAAAGAGTTTAGGAGCCTCTGTTCATGAAATTAGCTCGGTAGCAACCTTCTATATCATTAGCACCGTCATTATCATGCCTTTGACCGGCTATTTGAGCGCCTTATGGGGGCGCAAACAATTTTATGCCGGAGCAATTATCCTGTTTACGCTTTCTTCGCTCTTATGCGGGTTAGCCTGGAATCTACCTTCCTTAGTATTATTTCGGATTCTACAAGGATTAGCTGGAGGCGCTCTGTTACCTAGCGCTCAAGCGATTTTGTTTGAAACTTTTCCTCCAGAAGAACAAGGAAAAGCGATGGGCATTTTTGGTTTGGGTGTGATTGTTGGCCCTGCCATTGGCCCGGTTTTGGGGGGGTATCTAACAGATAGCGTAGGTTGGCGCTCTATCTTCACTGTTAATGTCCCCATTGGGATAATCGCGACACTGATGGTGCTTAAGTTTATTCGCAATCCCTCCTACATAAAGAAGCCTCAGGGCAAATTTGACCTACCGGGATTGATTTCTCTGGTAGTCAGTCTATCTAGCTTGCAATATGCCTTAGAAAGAGGGCAATCTCTAGGCTGGCTTAGTTCTAGAGAAATTATGGGATTGGTAGTCATAGGGTTGAGTAGTCTGGCTTATTTTATTCGCCGCGAATTAGTGACGCCCCATCCAATTGTTGATTTTTCTGCTTTTAAGAACCGTGCTTTTGTAGCTGGAAACATTATTGGCACGATCACAGGCTTTGGCTTGTTTGGGATACTTTTTGTGTTGCCTTTGTTTATGAGCAACATCCTGCATTTCAATACAGTTCAGATGGGTCTTGCCCTGATGCCAGGGGCTTTGTCTACAGCGCTAACTATGCCCTTAGCAGGACGACTTGCGGATCGCTTAGAACCTTGGATTCCTATGAGCTTTGGAATTGCGATCGTTACCCTGGGAACATGGCAATTGAGCTATTTAACGGCGCAATCAGGTTACTGGGATTTATTTTGGCCTCAGGTATTACGAGGAATAGGTTTGGGATTGGTCTTTGTGCCTTTATCAAAAGCCACCCTTGGTACTATAAGTAAAGCAAAAACTGCTGCTGCTTCAGGATTGTACAACTTGGTTCGACAATTAGGAGGCAGTACAGGTATTGCCTTGTTGACAGTCATGCTCCAATACTTTCAAGCTGTTCACTTAAATAATTTAAATTACGCTGTAGCACAGCACGACCCAGCTACATTAAATCAACTCCATGAATTAGCAACAGTGTTCATGCAGAGGAAAGCAATTGAGGGCGGTAATGTTCCCACGCAGGCACTCTCAAACATGAAAGAGCTGATATTAAGTCAAGCAGCCTTAGAAGCATATAAAGATTTGTTCCGCTACAGCGCTGGGATCTTTATGCTTAATTATTTAGCTGTTAGTTTCTTGAAAGTTAAACACCCTGTTTCTAGATAAGAATCCAGGTAAAGCGAAAACTGTTATGTTATGCCTCAGCTTTCAAAGGGCACATCCCGCTTGGGGAAAAATAGCTGGCGTTTATAAAGATTTGTGCTTTCTACTCTGTTAGCGTTAGCGAAGCGAGGGGTTAGCCTAGCGGTACGAAGTGCGGGCGATTTGCCTTGCAGGGGATACCCTCACCTGGGGAATTTGACACCGATCTTTCGACATCTATTCATCCTAGCGATACAGTAATTATATGTAACTTTAGTAATTTTCCCTAAGATGCTCCAGAAACAAAACACTGTGAATAAGTCAAAAGAAGTATTGCGTGTCCTCCTCTCGCTTTTTATAGTAACAGCAGGCATCTTGCATTTTGTAAAGCCAGAGCCATTTTTAAAGATCGTCCCCCCCTACCTTCCATACCCTCTAGAATTAGTCTATATTAGTGGTTTCTTTGAGATTTTAGGTGGAGTTGGATTGCTCATCCCTATTGTCAGTCGTGCGGCGGCATGGGGTCTAATTGCACTTTTTATTGCTGTTTTTCCAGCTAATATAAATCAGGCTGTTAATAACATTCACCTTGAAGGAATTCCACACAATCAACTTCTGTACTGGGCAAGGCTTCCTTTTCAGGCTGTGTTAATTGCTTGGGCTTGGTGGTTTACTAAAAAAACTGAGCAGCCGCCTGCCAACTTCAATGACTCGTCTTCTTAGAGAAGCGATCTACTACCATTTTTTATCGAGGTTAATAGCGGCGATAAGCACTCTACAGGACAATACAGCTCATTCAAAAGTTTTGAGTTTTAAGTTATGAGTTTTGAATTATTAATTTTTAACTCTTCATTCACAACTTAAAATTCATAACTCATAACTCCGCGAAGCGGTAAATATTCTCATGCCTGTAGAAATGCACCAAGAATACAGCGGTTTTCACATGAATTAATCACAGTCTCCTGGAAAGACGGGGAGACGTCGGCAAAGAGCAAAAATATTAGACCTCCTGCATGAATCAAAAAATTATCTTCACCTTAATCGCGCTCTTCTCTAATTATCTGCGTTAAGAAAGCGTCCATCTGCATACCCTACGAGAAGCCGCTAAGGCGGCTACATCTGCGGTAAAAACCTCAAACTTACTATTCAGGTAGGAAGTCTATTATTTACTAACAAATCAATGCAGCAGCTTTATAAACTTTATTAACTTGTTTTATCGCTTTCATCTCTGTAAAAAGCTGCATTGCCTTTTTGAAATTTGTCTGACTTGCTTCTCCCATTTTTTGCTGCGTTAATCCTAGCTGATAATAAGCTTCTGCTAAGTCACATTTAGCTCCTATTTGTTCTAAGATATTGATAGCTTCTAACTGTTTATTACAAGCTAAAGTAATTTCTTTTTGTGTTCGATCAATTTCTGCTAATGCCATTAATGCTTTTGCTTTAACTTGAGGATAATGACTTTCTTGTGAAAAAGCGATCGCACCTCTCAAAAGTTCTGAAGCATTATCAATTTCTCCTAAATTTACATAAGTTTGACCCAGGATTTGCATAAAATAGGCAAAGCGTCCCGCGTTTTCAAACAATTGTCTGTTAATATAAACACTATTTGCCAACAATAAAGCTTCTTCTCGCTCGCCTAAATAAGATTTAACCAATGCTAAACAAACGGATGCTTTTTGCGCCCAACGAAAATGGGGGCTATTTTCTGCTAATTTTATAACTCTGTTTAAGAAAAAACCAGCTTCTTTAAGCTCCCATAAATCTATTTTGTACAATCCAATACTTAATAGAGAGTCTATCTCTAGCATTTTTAAATAATAAATCTGGCGTTTGTTTTCTGGTGGTGTACCTATTTCACGCAAGCCTTGAGTTGCAGTGACAATGGTTTCTTCTTGACAAGCGATCGCGCGATGAATGTGCCCGGTAATCCAATACAAATCCCCTAAAATGTTATAAAGTTCGCTGCGACGGTAGGGAGATTTAACTCGATCGATAATTTGAGGAATCGCTGTCAGGACAGGTTGCAGTAAACCCATACGATATAAGGTACTGCCAAGGGGTAAGAACTGCCCCCACTGATTATCTCTACTTTTGAGAATAACCTGACTCGCTTGTTCAAAATCTTGAATTTCGAGATAGTGATAATATGCTTCCCAAGCTGTTATTGCGTCCTGTAACGTGGAAATCGTCTTAATGCTTTCTATCCAAAACTCGGCGGCTTTACAGTTAACTTGTTTCCATTCGTCACTTTCTCGCAAACGGGCGATCGCTTCAGCGCGAATTACCGGATGTAGCCAATATTGTCCTTGGCTATATTCTACTAAAGAACGATTGCGTAGCGACTCTATGACTTGTTTTCGTCGAGGAGTTTCTACATCCCAAAGTAAAGACAATAGCCCCGATCGGGGAATAATTGGTATATCCTGATAGCGATAGCAACCCAAACGACACAGAAGTTGATATGCTTGAAAATCGAGGGCTTGTAGGCGATTAAACTGACTGGCAACTAAATTTTTTAAGTCTATTTCGATTAAAGGATCGCCTTCAATTTCCTGCCAATACGCCTTGACATCTCCGGCAAAATCCGCTTGAATAACGCCACAGATAATCCCCATTGCTTTCGCATTTCCCCCATAGGTTTTGTGCGTTTTTTGCAAAGTTGAGGCATCTGGGTAAAGGGAATGCAGGCGAAAATATTGTTCCCAAGCCGCCAGATCTAATCCAGGTAAGCGATAATGATGAAGATGAAGCGCAGGTTCGCAGATGCGATCGCGACTGGTGATTAGGGTTACTGACTGTACTTTAGTATCTGCCAATACCCGCAATAGTTCTACATAGCGACGCTGAGAGGCAATCACCATCCCTTGGGAGTCTAAGGCTGGTTCTAAATTATCAATTAATATTCCAATCGGGCGCGTCTCCAGATGTCGTTTCAGTCGTCCCAATGTAATGCCAAATTCTCGTCCAGGTTCTTCATTAAAGTCTTTTTTTAACCATTCTTCCACAACACTTTCAACTGAAGTGATGTTTTGAGATTCCTTTGCCATTAGGAGTTCTAAGACTAATTCAAACCCTTGGGCGGGGAGATATTGCTGTGCTAAAGTGGTTTTACCAATACCTCCTTCCCCTTGAATAACAATAACTTTATGTCCTTGTTGAATCAGGGTAGAAAGATGCGCGATCGCACTATTTCGTCCCACAAAATTCGCGCTTTTTGTCAGGGAGGTTGGGGAAATTTCTACAGGTTGGGTTTGCAACTGTCTTGACAATACTGACCGCAGGTTACTTTTTGTTACTCTTTCTCCTAAAGTTTCTGACAGCAACTTCCACAACAGCGAAGCGACATCTTTCGCGTGTCCCTCAGTACAACCATACGCCTGGGCAATATCCAAATATTTTTTACCTTGCCAAACCAGCCGCACAATTGTACTTTGTAGGTCGCTGAGGTGTTTTCCGGTTTGAGTAACAATTATTGCATCTGTCAATGCCAATGCTGCTTCTACACTCATGGCTAAGTTATAGAGCCAAGTTGTTCTTTAGTTTAGCTTATCCGGCTGTAATAATTTATAGCTGTGCAAAATTAAAACTGTATCAATCTCAAATCCGACTTTTTCCGACTTGCCTAACCTTACCCAAACTTTTTCCAACCAGTAAGCTGCCAAAACTCCCGATTTTATCCGACTGACAAGGCTTGGGAGTTTATATATACTCTGAATGTAGAAAAGGAAATTAGCTATCAAAAACAATGCTTTCCCGCTTACCAGATATTGATTCAGCAGGTAAGGTTTATCCCCATCCTTCTTTCTTTGAGACCAAAGACCGCATAGAGTCTGTTCTAGATCAATATCTTACACTTGAAAAACTGCGCGCTCGCCTTGAAGATCTCCCTGTTCAATTTGAAAACCCACAACCGCGCCTCTGGCAACCAATTCACTGGCAGACGATTAACCAGAAACAAGTTGTTGGCATTGACCTAAAGATATTTCTTTCAATTATAGTAGGTGCCGTGAATACAGAAGCACCGATTCGGGGTTACACCCAAACCAGTCGGCAATACTTAGAACCCATTCACCCACAACTTGCTCGTTTTGTCGGTGGTGTAGTTGCTGAAGATGGCACAATGCTAGAACTAGGTTTATGGGAAAAAGAAGAACGACAACACGCCCCCGCTTTAATCAAAACCTATATCCAGCTTACAGGCAACAAACCAATTCTTTCCCCTCACGCGCCTAAAAGCTATAAACCTTTAAATAATCCCGGCGATGACTTATACCGTCACGGACTGCATCGCATCATCACCGAATATAGTGCAGTTTGTCTTTACCTGCGGTTGATGGCACATACAACAGGAACCTTACAACAAGTATTTGCAGAACTTTTACAAGATGAAATCAACCATATGACCAAATTCTGGGGGTTTGGAATTTGGCTATTTCCTGAATCCTACCTTAGTCGGATGGCAGGTACTTTCGGTCAGATTCTCACCCGACAACACTCTACTCAAGTTAGTCATATCCAGCCTACAGCCCATTTAACTCGCACGTTTCATCGCATGATGGGCGTACTTGACTGGAATAGTTGGTCGTGGAATCACAAACTAGAGCTAGTCTACACCTTTATCCGCGTTTGGCATCGCCTTTGGCGTTGGAGTGGGAGTCTCACGCCGGAGTATTTGCAGCAACTTTTTCAGTAATCAGTAGATTTATTGCAAAATGTTCCGAAAAGGTTTTTTTGTACGCAGATGAAAGCAGATGTACGCAGATAAACGCAGATGATTTACAAGATTTTATCTACTTTTGCAAGAGATATAGTTATTAGTCAATAATCAGCTATGAATTACGAACCATCGACAACTACCTTAATCCCAAATCTAAAATCTAAAATTTCAAATCGTCTGCCTCAACACGTCGCTATCATCATGGATGGCAACGGACGTTGGGCTAAAAAACGAGGACTTCCTCGTATTGCTGGACATCGCCAAGGGGCAGAAGTTATCAAAGAAATCCTGCGTTGTTGCACAGACTGGGGGATTAAGGTATTAACAGTTTATGCCTTCTCAACAGAAAACTGGGGTCGTCCTACAGCAGAAGTAGACTTCCTGATGCTTCTATTTGAACGTCTACTCCGTACAGAATTAGAGGAGATGCATCGGGAGAAAGTATGCATTCGCTTTTTGGGAGAGTTAGAGGCATTGCCTCCATCCCTGCAACGGGAAATGCGACGTGCAATGGCAGTGACTGCCCAAAATCAAGCCATCTATTTCAACGTTGCTATTAACTACGGGGGGCGTAAAGAAATAGTCCGCGCCTGTCGCGATTTGGTAGAAAAAGTACAACAGGGGGAACTTTTGCCAGAAGCGATTGATGAAGGGCTAATTCAACAATTTCTATATACAAAGGAGGTTGCCGATCCAGATCTCCTTATTCGCACTAGCGGTCAAATGCGCCTGAGTAATTTTCTCTTGTGGCAACTCGCTTATACTGAAATTTACTTTACAGATACGCTTTGGTCAGATTTTAATCGCGAGGAATTTAGCCGTGCTATAGAGGATTATCAAGGGCGCGATCGCCGTTTTGGTAAGGTGTGATGCCAGGAAGTTAATCAGCGATCGCTTGTAACATTAATTTGCGTGGGACACCAAGACAAAATTTGTTTCAGGGCTATCTATTGCGTGTGAATTAGCCAAAGCTTTAGATCGCGGCAATACAGTCAATTTCCACAAGTACATCTTTGGGCAGACGGGATACTTGCACGCAGGCACGGGCAGGAGCAGTTGCTTCATCAAAATATTTAGCATAGACTGCATTCATCGCCGCAAAATCATTCATATCTGCGAGGAAAACAGTAGTTTTTACTACATCATTAAATGTAGCTCCAGCCGCTGTCAGAATAGCCTCCATATTAGCCATTACTTGTTCAGTCTGCTTTGCAACATCGTCTCTGTAGAGAATGTCACCAAGTCTAGGATCGATAGCAATTTGACCAGCGACAAAAATCATCTGGCCACTGGCAACAATAGCTTGGTTATATGGCCCTACTGGTGCGGGTGCTTTTTCGGTACGGATAATTTTGCGAGTCATGGATATCTCTTTTTCTAACGACGTTTTTTGCTGGCTGATTTCTTCATCCAAGGCTTTCGGCTTGTAAATTTCTCCATGAGGCATCCTGGTATCAGTGAAGTCTGTATCCTTGAAGCTGACTAAAGAAATATTTGCCTTAGTCAAGTCTGCCTTCTTCAGGTTGGCTCCATCTAAGTTTGCACCGATCAAATTTGCTCCTTCTAAAACTGCTCTTTCTAAATTTGCCCCTCGTAAACAAGCGTTTGTGAGGTTTGCTTCTCCCAGATATGCTACACCCAGATCCACATTAGCCAGATTTAAGCCTGACAAATCAACTTTAGACAGCCTGACTAAGCGCAGTGTAGCTCCCTGAATATATACCTGATTGAGGATTGCATTGTCTAAATTTGCTCTACTTAAGTTAGTTCCAGCCAAGTATGCCTGAGTTAGATTGGCACTGCTCAGGTTTGCTCTACTTAAGTCTGCCTCAGCCAAAGAAGCTTTTGTTAGGTTTGTAGAGCGTAAGTCGGCATCACTTAGATCTGCCTTATCTAGGTTGACACCATACAATTTCGCGCTATTTAAGTTTGCCCTACTCAAGTCAGCACCATAGATATCTGCCCAATTCAAATTTGTTGAATTAAGCTGCACGCAACTCAAATTTGCGCCTCTGAAAGATGACTTATACAGGCTTGCATTAGAAAAGTTTGCTTTAGTTAGGGTTGCTTCACTTAAGTCCGCTCCGTCCAAATTTGCACTGGATAGGTTTATCCCACTTAGGTCTGCGCCTTTCAGGTCTACCCCTTTTAGCTGTACCGAATTGAAGTTTCTTTCTCCTGCGGCGTACTTTTCTAGAAGTTCATCAGCGTCCATAATCTACCTCGCGTTTGCGTAGCGCGATCGCTCTCGAATAGTGTACAGCCGGAGTCTTCTAAAAGCAGAGGAAAACTTAACTTTGCGAACCTTTGCGTAAACCTCTGCGCCCTTTGCGTTAAAAAATACCCCACTAAGACAACTGCGGTCGTATCCCATAATGCCGATAACGCCAATAATCCCGCAGGATGCGATCGTGGTCAAAGCACAGATTGCTGGGAATGCGCCAAGATTCAAAAATCCCTACCACCTTAGCATCATCCCCAGCCTGGGGTTCTCCCGTTGCCGTTGCGATAAACACAACGCTCATCGTGTGCTGGCGGGGGTCGCGGTTAGGGTCAGAATATACGTGGAATTGTTCAATTAGCTCAACAAGCATACTTGTCTCTTCCTGCGCTTCCCGCTGTGCCGCCGTCTCTGCCGATTCGCCATAATCGAGAAAACCACCAGGTAAAGCCCAGCCGTAAGGAGAGTTCTGGCGCTCAATCAGCACAATCGGTCGATGAGGTCGGTCAACTAATTCGATGATGATATCGACTGTAGGAGTAGGATTTCGGTAAGCCACAAGCTTAAATTATTCACAGCAACACCGCATTTCAGAATAAATCTAAGCTGGTGCAGAATCTAGCCGCTTGATAAGTTTCCATCTATGCCTTTAATTAGGTCAACCACCCCACAAGGGGATTTAGTTTCTCGGAGGCACAATGAAACTAGCCCGGTGCCGTCCCATGATGATACAGTCATAGCATTTGAATCCGGTGCCGATATTGTACCGGAAATTTTTTTGATTATTCTCATTTAGGTTTGCTATGCCCTTTCCCAGATCTAGTGGCATTTTGCTACACCCCACTTCCTTGCCTAGCCGCTTTGGTATCGGCGATTTAGGCTTAGAGGCTTATCGCTTTGTTGATTTTTTGCGGGATACTGCTCAGCAATATTGGCAGGTGTTGCCATTGGGACCAACTGGGTTTGGCAATTCCCCTTATATGTCCTATTCAGCGCTGGCTGGGAATCCGCTGCTGATTAGCCCAGAACGGCTGCGGGACGAGGGATTGCTAACTGACGAGGACTTTGCAAGTTTGCCAGAGTTTCCCACAGACAGGGTAGATTTTGAGGCGGTAATTAAAACCAAAATGCCCCTGCTCCAGAAAGCCTGTGAGAGCTTTAAAGTCAAGGCAAGTCCTTTACAGCAAAAGGAATTTGCAGGTTTTTGTGAGAGTACGGCTAACTGGCTAGATGACTATGCCTTATTTATGGCGCTTCGGGAAGCGCATGACGGAGCTAGTTGGCATACCTGGGAACCGGAACTTGCCCAACGTCAACCTGAAGCCTTAGATAAGTGGCGGCGACGGCTGACGAATGAGATTTTTTACCAAAAATATTTGCAGTTCGAGTTTTTCCGTCAGTGGGTAGAGTTAAAAAGCTATGCCAGACTGGGTCATATCCAAATTATTGGCGATATCCCCATTTACGTGGCTCACAATAGTGCTGAAGTCTGGGCACATCCAGAAATATTTGCCATAGATGAAAAGACGGGCGAAGCAGCACTGATGTCAGGGGTTCCACCAGACTACTTTAGCGCTACAGGTCAACTGTGGGGAAATCCAGTTTATAACTGGGAGCAATTGCAGCAGGATGATTTTAAGTGGTGGGTGCAGCGCTTTAAGTCTTTGCTGGAGTTTGTGGACATAATTCGGATCGATCACTTCCGAGGGTTTCAAGCTTACTGGGCAGTCAAGCAAGGCGAAACAACTGCCCTAAATGGGGAGTGGGTGCTAGCACCTGGAGAGGCTTTTTTTGAGGTTCTCAACCAGAAGCTAGGCAAGCTGCCCATCCTAGCTGAAGATTTAGGCATCATCACCCCGGAAGTGGAGGCATTACGCGATCGCTTTGAGTTCCCAGGCATGAAGGTTTTGCAGTTTGCCTTTGGCTCCGGGCCAGGTAATGTCTATTTACCCTTCAACTATCAGCCCAACTTTGTCGTTTATACTGGCACCCACGACAATGACACCACTGTGGGGTGGTTTAATCAATTGTCTGATAACGATCGAGAAGCGCTGTTGGGTTACTTGGGCTGTACGAGTGATGATGGCATCCACTGGGATATGATCCGTGTTGCTTTCAGTTCTGTGGCAAACCAGGCGATTATTCCTCTCCAGGATATTTTGGGATTAGGTACTGAAGCCCGGATGAATTTTCCGAGTAAATCTGAGGGCAACTGGGAGTGGCGTTATCAATCTGATGCCTTGAACCAAGAGATATGCGATCGCCTTAAGACTCTAACCGAAATTTTTGGTCGTGCCCCAAATTAGAGTTTTTAGCGCAAGTCAACCAATGCAAGGATGCAAGGATTTACGATTTTGGATTGATCTCGACCACAAGAGTCGGGAGCGCTTACGCGCCGCTAAAGCCCTACGGGCATGAACGCGCTAGTGGGGATTTTAATCCAAAATCTAAAATCTAAAATTCTAGCCAATAATTCAGATCTTGCACCTGTGCTGTCCTCCCGCCGTGGACTTAAGTCCACGGCTCATAGCTCAAGTCCACTATTCGTTGACTATTGACGCTTTTATAGTCCTCTTGAGAGGACTTCTGCTATTAGCCAGAGAATTTATTCTCTGGCGGGTGAGCGGTTGGTTACAGATCTGAGTAGACAGACTTGGTAGAAAATCAATTACTGATCTACGGACAGGTTTCTTTCCCCACCCCTATAGCAGTTTGCCGTTGAGTGAAGTACACCTAAATTATACATAAAAGCCTTCTGCCTTAAAAGTGTTGATTTGTGTACCTCATCAATCATGAAACTGCTGTAAATTGCTGACGGCTATTTTAAGATTTGCGATTGGCCTCAAAGGTTACTCTCTGCAATTGACCAGCTGCGCCGAGTTTTTTTGCCTTTTCATCATTAACAGCCACCAGCACAGCACCAGCATTGCCAGCTAGTACCGTTAGTTGTTGCTTTGCTTCCCAGGTGCGCTGATCTCCCTGTTGTAGAACACCCTCAAACTCGGTTTTGCCATCCGCCACGATGCGAATCCATGATTGAGATTTGAGTGTTACACCCACCCGAACTGGATTATCGCTTTTACTAGGCTGGCTGACCTCACTTACATTAATCGGCTGTAACAACTGTTGAGTATTAATTTGAGCTTGATAGCCTTTCTCGTTCAACTTGTCTCTTTGCTGCCGGGAACTCTGAGCATTACTTACTTCCATCGCTGACTTGTTCACGAAGTAAGACAGACCGTTTACTGCACCAATTACCAAAAGTACATAGAGCAAGTAAAGATGAATTGGTCGCAGTTGAGTTGCTGGTAAGGACAGCCAGGTAGGTCTGATAAACTGTATAGTTTGCCAAGTGGGAAAGTCCCTGGCAAGCTCTGCTCCGTTTAAACCCAGTGCATCACCAAATTGCTTGATAAATCCCTTTATGTAAACGGACTCAGGCAATATCTCAATCTTGCCTTCCTCAATTGCATTCAGCAGACGTGCCTGAATTCGGGTTTTAGCCGCTACCTCCTCTAAGGAAATCGACTGTTCTAAGCGAAACTGGCGCAAGCGAGAGCCTATTTCTTTCAGCTTCTCGACTTGTTCCTGCTGAACATGGAATAGATTCTCCTTCATAAACGGCGCTCCTTGATGTCTGCTGGCACTTCTATTGATGTTATGTGGACTTGGTTTTGGAGAAAACGAATTTCAAAATCTTTAAGGGGACGGTAGTCACCACTTGCCAATAAAGCCTCTCCTGGTTGTTGTAACCGAATCGGACCAATTGCTGCGCGATGAAGATGCACCACCGGATAGCCTAGCTGCTCAGCTACCCGTCGAATCTGCCGATTCCTACCCTCTGTGAGCACAACTTCTAAAAGTGTTCGAGAACTTTGCTGCTTGAGTACTCGAACTTGAGCGGGTAAGGTCTTTCTTCCAGAGAGAACAACACCCCGACGCCAAGCTTGTAGGACTGATTCTGGTGGATGACCTTCTACCCAAACCTCATAGGTTTTGGGAACGGAATGGCGAGGATGGGTCAGGATAAATGTGAGTTCGCCATCATTGGTAAGAAGCAACGCGCCCGTAGTTTGGGCATCTAGGCGTCCCACTGGGTGCAATCCCTGACCTTGCCGCAGTTCAAGGGGCAGTAAATGCAGAACGGTGGTGCGACTTCTGGGGTCATCACAGGTGGAAACCACCCCAGGGGGTTTGTTGAGTAAAAGATATATCGGCTCAGGGCGATTGACCGGTTGGATGAGTCTGCCATCCACTTCGATCCGGTCTCGTTCTGGATTGGCTGTTTGCCCCAGAGCCACAATAGTACCATTTAGCCGCACCCGTCCTGCTAAAATCATTTTTTCGGCTTGACGACGTGAGGCAATACCCCATTGAGAAAGAATTTTTTGCAGCCTTTCGGCCATAGTTTAGACGCTTATACGAACTTGATCAGGAATTAAGGTCAACCCCATCGAGATATCGATCGGGCTAGACTATGTAAAAATATTACAGGAAGACGGAAAGGCATTGGCTTCTAAGCAGAGTCGGATTATCAGCACAGTGTTGTCACCTGCTTGTCGTGTGTGGCTGCGATCGCAAGTTTCACAGGTTGAAGACCTACAGGTGAAAATCCAGGGAGGCGATCGCCAAATTTTGCGCGGTTACATTCCCCACGTCTCCATTTCCGCACACCACGCCGTCTACCAGGGACTCCTCCTCAGCCAAATTCAGCTGATTGGGGAAAACATCCGTATTAACCTGGGTCAGGTACTTAAAGGAAAGCCACTGCGCCTCTTAGAACCAGTATCCGTTGCTGGTCAGCTGCTGTTAGAGGAAGCAGACCTTAAAGCATCTCTGCAATCATCTCTATTATCTACTGGTTTAAATGATTTGTTGCGTCTGCTGCTCGAAGCTAGTGGTGTAAAGAACTCAGATGAAGTTTTGAAATACTGCAAAATTAACTGGCAACAGGTTACTTTTGATGCCGACTGGCTAACTTTAGCTGGGATAATAATAGATACCACAGGCAACACGACACCAGTGGGGATTCGCGCTAATTTGACTCTGCCAAGCAGTCATGAACTACGGTTCGACCCCCTGGAAATCGAGATATCGCCTGAGTTATTGCCAGGAAAGTTAGATAGTTTCCAGGTAGATTTAGGCTCAGAGGTCGATATTGAGGAATTAACACTCGTTCCGGGGCAGCTAGTTTGTCGTGGGCGTCTCACCGTGATTCCTTAAATCTCTCGTCTTAATTATGAGATTGGCGCGGAAGGGTAGGTGTTGGAAGAGGAAAGTTAAATTTTTAGCCTGAAATCCTTATCCCAGAAGCGATCGCCCCCATCCTCACAAAAATTGCTCCGCGCAAAGGCTGAAATCCTTACCAGGGGTTGGTTTAATGGCTAAACTAAAAAGGGCCTCTTTACAAATCCAGCCCCAGAATGATATACATAAGAGCAATTCGCACAGCAGAACCTTGAAAACTTTATACAGCAAGCTTCCCAGCTTTCCACTGTGGAAACTAACCTTAATCCCTATTAGGGATTGAAACTTATCTAGGTCGGTAACACTGCTTTTAAGGGATTGTGGAAACTAACCTTAATCCCTATTAGGGATTGAAACGAGAAGGCACAGAGGGACGCTCAAAAGGAACTGAAGTGGAAACTAACCTTAATCCCTATTAGGGATTGAAACGGGATATCACGATGGCAACATAATCAGCGTAGATTCCGTGGAAACTAACCTTAATCCCTATTAGGGATTGAAACTTTGTCCACCCCTCAGCTCTACAAGGGGGTGTGACGTGGAAACTAACCTTAATCCCTATTAGGGATTGAAACAACCATTACGACTAACACAATATCTGTTATGGTTTGTGGAAACTAACCTTAATCCCTATTAGGGATTGAAACTCCACATTTCAGTCACAGGAGAATGATACTTATCACCAGAGTGGAAACTAACCTTAATCCCTATTAGGGATTGAAACTATTTTCGTACTTCCCGCGTCTCTTGATTTTGTAGTGGAAACTAACCTTAATCCCTATTAGGGATTGAAACAATAGCCGAACGAAGTGAGGGGAGCGAAGCGACTGTGGAAACTAACCTTAATCCCTATTAGGGATTGAAACGGTCGAGCAAGCAGCCGCCAAAGTTTTAAGGATAGAGAGTGGAAACTAACCTTAATCCCTATTAGGGATTGAAACTGTAACATTTACGATGCAGGTGATGGCTCAGCACCAGGTCAAGTGGAAACTAACCTTAATCCCTATTAGGGATTGAAACACAGACTATTATCAATTCACTCATTTCACTCAAACAGGTGGAAACTAACCTTAATCCCTATTAGGGATTGAAACAACAATCTCAACTTCTATGGCATTTTCAGCTACCTGTGGAAACTAACCTTAATCCCTATTAGGGATTGAAACCAAAATTGAGAAGTCTGGGTGGGTGAAACCTTTGTGGAAACTAACCTTAATCCCTATTAGGGATTGAAACCGATTTGATAACAGCAACTTGCACTTCTTGCTCCCGTGGAAACTAACCTTAATCCCTATTAGGGATTGAAACGTCTGGCTTCCCTACCCAAAAGCGCCTAGACAAGTGGAAACTAACCTTAATCCCTATTAGGGATTGAAACGACAGCAACTAGGCTAGATGGACAACCCGATAATTGGTGGAAACTAACCTTAATCCCTATTAGGGATTGAAACCTGTAAATGCGATAAAAAGCGGATGGAACTTTTTCGTGGAAACTAACCTTAATCCCTATTAGGGATTGAAACATGATGCCACCATCAACCAAAGCTTGCGCCATTTGTGGAAACTAACCTTAATCCCTATTAGGGATTGAAACAGCGCTCGGATTTGCGTGGGATCTTTGAAATTTGTGTGGAAACTAACCTTAATCCCTATTAGGGATTGAAACAAGCACGGCTTCCAGATAGGGAAACGAGAGCCTGCGTGGAAACTAACCTTAATCCCTATTAGGGATTGAAACAGCTGGAAGCGCCGGGCTACAGAAAATTAGTACTCGTGGAAACTAACCTTAATCCCTATTAGGGATTGAAACACTGACCCGCCGGTGGCTATTTTTACTTCAGCTCGTGGAAACTAACCTTAATCCCTATTAGGGATTGAAACCTGGAGAGCCTGGGCGACCGGGGGCTGATGGACGGTGGAAACTAACCTTAATCCCTATTAGGGATTGAAACCCACCCGGTGGGGGCGTGGGCACTGTAGGGTCAGGTGGAAACTAACCTTAATCCCTATTAGGGATTGAAACCTTGGAGGACAACCGCCAAAAGAAAGCCTTCGTAGCACGAGTGGAAACTAACCTTAATCCCTATTAGGGATTGAAACCTAGAATTAGTGCTTCAGGTGTAGGGTAGACCCTTGTGGAAACTAACCTTAATCCCTATTAGGGATTGAAACGTGTACGCTAGACCTTCTGACCAGCCCTGGATCGAAAGTGGAAACTAACCTTAATCCCTATTAGGGATTGAAACGTGCCGTTACTCAGTATAGCCCTGGTGCTACTAGTGGAAACTAACCTTAATCCCTATTAGGGATTGAAACTACAGATATGCTCAATGACAAGGGTGGTGATAAGGAGTGGAAACTAACCTTAATCCCTATTAGGGATTGAAACTACCCTTTGCGGCGACAGTAAGCATTAAATGCAGGTGGAAACTAACCTTAATCCCTATTAGGGATTGAAACAAATGGCCGACGATTCTTTCTTATTTAATTTGGGGTGGAAACTAACCTTAATCCCTATTAGGGATTGAAACCTAAGCTCGAAGACTCGCCAAGAAATTCAAGAAGGAGTGGAAACTAACCTTAATCCCTATTCTGACAAAGCCGAATAACTTAGCGAACTCGCCTACGATAGCTACTATCAAACCGATTAAGACACCGCGGCTAAGAAATTCTTGATTTCCTTAATCTTTACTTTTCTTAAAAATATTTCTGTTTACCAAAAACCGTGCAAGTAAGGGTAAAGCAATAAGTACAGCAATGTACAAAGACCTCAGTAGGTTAATCGCTAGCTGATCGCCTACCACCCTCACGATCTTGCCTGTCAAAAAACCAGTGCTGAACCATAAAAGCAGAATAGTAAGGGGGAACAGCCATGCTAGATAGATAGCTGTACGACGACCATTTGAGTAGCCTCCCAACCGCAGCCCTAACCAGCAGCCAAGAACTACTCCACCCCAGTATCCAGCCACCCCACCATATAGGGGAGGTAGAATTCCCTCTAATTCAGCATTTGGCATGAATTTACTTACATAAATAATTCCCAGATAGGTATTGAAAGTGGCTAGTGCTATAGCAACCACTGCGCCCCCCAGAGTGGCTGCAAGGTATCCACCCTGACGATTCCTAGACCGATGTATCGACATTGTTCAAACCAAGACATTTGACTATAAAAATACTTGGCTTCAATTATTTGGTCGGTACTCCACATTCCACCTTCGCAACTGGCACATAGCATAACTATCGCTTGCCATGACTGGAAATATTTAGAGTCCTTCTAGGAATGAAACAAGCTAAACCCGCGTTACTCAATCAGATAGCACGAAGCAGCGGAATAAATGCCATCTATGCCCCAGCGTTGAAATCAATAGTTATTTCTATTATCAATTACACTATTTAATGTCATTTTAGGCTAGGGATAACCTGAAGTCGCTAAGACTAATTTAATAGGGGCAATAGTAAAGTTACAAAATAGTAAACCAAAGGTGCGGTGAAAACATAGCTGTCAGCACGGTCTAAAATACCACCGTGACCGGGTATCAATTGCCCTGAGTCTTTTACACCAGCGTCTCGCTTCATCATGGACTCTGTTAAGTCTCCCAAAAGGCTAGCAATACCAATAAGTAGTCCCAAAGTAACGCCACTTAGTTGCCAGATGGGCCAATGAAGATACCAAGCTCCAGCTGTGGCGACAGCTATACTGCCGACAACGCCAAAAACTGCTCCTTCAACTGTTTTCTTAGGGCTGATATCTGAAAGCCGCGTGCGCCCAAAGAACTTGCCCACAATGTAAGCTCCAATGTCCGCAGCCCAAATACAGATAAAAGCTAAGAATGTCGCTATCAATCCTAGAGGTAAAGCGCTGATATCGCTCCAAGAATCGGGCCAGTAGCCATTTAAAGGCAGGTTGCTGGCTACTGCGGGCGATAGACCTACACGCAACCTGATCCAGTAGCTAGGCAAATATCCTCCGTAGAATAATCCCAAAATTGATGTCGAGATGTCCGCAATGGTGGCTAATTTAGGCTGAAATAGCAGATAAAAACAAATAAAGGTTCCTGCTACAGGGAAGATGGCGTCTACAAGTTCCGGTGCAATGGTGGCGGTAATTAGCAACACCTGGCTGACAACTAAGGTTGTTTTGCCCGCAGGAGCAATACCTTTAGCCCGAACGAGTTGAAAATACTCGAGTTGACCTAAGTAGACAATGATGCAAAAGCTCAGGGTGAAGTACCACCCCCCAAAGAGAAGCATCCCCAAAGCTAGGGCGATTCCAACTATTGCACTGAGAAGACGAGGCAAAGGCATGGCAAAGTTTTGAGTTTTGAGTTTTGAGTTTTGAGTTACGAGTTAATTAAGGACTCATAGCGACTAACTCTTAACCTTGTTTATTCGTTTTAATCTAGCTTTTCACCACTAAGAATAAAAATGGGATTGACTGCGACAAAAGTTCGATGAGTACCTCGCGTTTCCAAGCGGTTGACAGCAGATTGAACAACCTCAATATTCCGGGCTTGCAACTCGGCAAAGCATTCTGAAATAGCATAGAGAATTTCTAGATTAGCAGCTGTGGCGACGACCCGGCCTTCGGGTTGCAAGTATTGCCAAACTTCTTTGAGAATTGCCTTCATAGAACGTCCTCCCTCAATACACACCCGGTGGGGTGGAGTTGGGAGATCTTTAAGGCATTCTGGCGCACTGCCTTCAATGACTTCAACATTACCAACGCCGAAGCGATCGCAGTTGCGACGAATCAGGCTTGCCACCTCACCATCCCTTTCCACAGCCACTATCCGCCCTTGGGGGCATAGTAATCCAGTTTCCACTGGAATAGTACCCGTCCCAGCACCGATATCCCATAAAACCGAGTTTGGTTCTAGTCGCAGGGAGGATATCAGCAGCAGCCGAACTTCTCGCTTGCTCAAGGGTATCCCCGGCAAACGCTCAAATAAATCATCTGGAATACCAGGGGTCACATAAGGCCAGAGTTGACTAGGCATAATATTATTATCTTTTTGATTTGAATACACATTTACTGGCAGGGACAGAGAAAGTAAGTAACTCTGCGCCTGATTTAGGGAAATGGTATAAGGCGTTCTACTGTTGCACAACCTTTAAGGTTTTGAGGCTGGGGTCGCTACAACCTGTGATATTTCCGCCCAAGCTGAGAATTTGTTGGAGATATTGGATGGCCGCTGGGGTGATGACTTCACCCGGCATTAAGACTGGGATTCCCGGTGGGTAGGGACAAACTAACTCGGCGCTGATGCGTTGGCAAACCCCGCCGTAGGCATCGCTTGTCTGTTCCACTGGCAGTACTTCTGTTGACGAAAAAAAGGCTTCACGGGGGGAAATATTGGGTATATTAGTAAATATAAGGTTATTTATTAACTCAGTACCTTTTTTTGCTCCTAAAGGCTTTCTTACTCGTGCATACTCTTTTGATAACGTAGTGAATGCTTGCACTAGCTTGTCAATATCAGCCTGGGTATTGCCTAAACTGATAATAAAGGTGAGATGTTGCAGTGATGGTAACTCAGCTGTAACGCCTAGCTGTTGATGGAGAATTTCATCGGCCTCAAATCCAGTCAAACCTAAGCCAGAAACGGTGACAGTGAGGCGCGTTAGATCCAGAGCAACAAAACCTGGTGTGTTGACGAGTTCTAAGACTGATAATCCGGGAATTTGACTAATTTCTGTTCTGGCTTGATTAGCTAGTTGCAATGTTTGAGTCATTAGCAGTTCCCCGTGTAGCGCCATTTGCTGACGTGCCGCATCCAGTGAGGCTAAAAGTAAATAGCTGGGACTTGTGGACTGGAGCAACTGTAAAGCTTTGCTCACCCGATCGAGGTCGATCTTAGTGCCTTGTACGTGCAACATAGCAGCTTGAGTGAAAGCGCCTAGTACCTTATGGATAGATTGCACGGTTAAGTCTGCCCCAGCTGACAGTGCAGAGGGGGGTAAGTCGGGATGAAAAGTAAAGTGGGGGCCGTGGGCTTCATCTACCAGCAGGGGGATATTGTATTGATGGGCAATTTGGGCGATCGCACCCACATCTCCACACACCCCGTAATAAGTCGGGTAAAGCATCATCACCGCCTTGGCGTCGGGATGCTGCTTGAGGGCGTCTGCTACCGCTGCTGGAGTGATACTGTGGGCAATGTCCAGAACTGCGTCGTATTCTGGGTTCAGGAAAATGGGAATAGCACCAGAGAGGATCAGAGCTGCGATCGCCGATTGATGCACATTCCGAGGCAGAACAATTTTGTCACCAGTGCCACAGGTAGCCAAAATTGCCGCCATTACCCCACAAGTCGAACCATTGACCAGAAACCAGGTATGTTCCGCCCCAAAAGCATCTGCCGCCAATTGTTGAGCTGACTGAATCACGCCTTCTGGGGCAAATAAATTATCTAACTCTGGCAACTCCGGCAGATCCGCTTGAAATACAGCCGAACCCAGTAACTCTGCCAATGGCGGGGAAATTCCGACTCCCCGCTTATGCCCCGGTGCATAAAACGCAGCATGGGGCTTATTAGCACACGTCTGGAGAGCGTCCAGTAATGGCGTTGCTGCTTGAGAGTTCTTAGTAAATGGCATAAGGCAGATCCTAGCTATTAGCCTGAGATACTAAATACCTGCTACAGTATTTGATTCGGATGCCATTTTATCCAGCCGTGATACATTTATGTGTCAAGCGCTCTGGAGATGTCGCTAATTAGGCAGATGCAATTACAGCTTGTTGCCATCTAATTTGATAGCGTTGCATTATGGAATCGGATCGCCATGATTAATCCTAGCCCTAATCCCATCCCCCAGCCAGAGATTCCCAATCCCTTACCTGAACCCCTACCCGATCCTTTTCCCCAGCCAAATCCGGTGCCTGAACCCATACCTGGGCCCGTTCCCGAACCCATACCCGGCCCTGTGCCTGAACCAGTGCCAGCTCCCATTCCCCAGACAGTTCCAGGATCAATTCCTCAAACGATTCCTGAACCCGTCTAAAAAAGATTTCACCCAGTTTCCATCCTTGAACTATGCTTAGAGCCGGAATTGTCGGACTTCCCAACGTCGGAAAATCTACTTTATTTAATGCCCTAGTCGCTAACGCCAAGGCTCAAGCCGCTAACTTTCCCTTTTGCACAATTGAGCCGAATGTGGGCATCGTCGCAGTGCCGGATGAGCGATTAAATGTTCTGGCTAAAATATCTTCATCCGTGCAAATTGTACCCGCTCGCGTTGAGTTTGTGGATATTGCCGGTTTAGTTAAAGGTGCTAGCCAAGGAGAGGGCCTGGGCAATCAATTTTTGTCCCATATCCGGCAAGTGGATGCAATTGTTCATGTGGTGCGTTGTTTTGAAAACGATGATATCATCCACGTTGCTGGTTCTGTTGATCCATTACGAGATATTGAAATTATCAATTTAGAGCTAGGTTTAGCAGATTTAGGGCAAATTGAACGCCGCATTGAACGCACTCGCAAAAATGCCCGCACCAACAAAGAAGCTCAAATTGAATTATCGGCTTTAGAAAAACTGAGTGCTGCTTTGAATGAAGGTAAACAGGCACGTCAAGTAAGTTTAACGGAAGAAGAAACTCAATCAATCGAGCAGCTAGAATTACTCACCTCCAAACCTATAATTTATGCGGCCAATGTGTCTGAGGATGATTTGGCGACTGGTAATGAATGGGTAGAACAAGTGCGAGGTTTTGCGGGTTCAGAAGCTCAAGTTGTCGTTGTTTCTGCCCAAGTGGAATCTGAGCTAATTGAGTTACCTGAAGAAGAAAGGGCAGAGTTTTTGGCATCTTTAGGCATGGAAGAAGGCGGATTAAAATCTTTGATTCGCGCTACTTATGAACTTTTGGGTTTGCGTACTTACTTTACTACTGGGCCGAAGGAAACCCGCGCTTGGACAATTCATGCGGGAATGTCAGCGCCACAGGCGGCCGGAGTGATTCACACTGATTTTGAGCGCGGCTTTATCCGGGCAGAAACGGTTGCTTATGATGACCTTGTGACAGCTGGAGCAATGAATGCTGCTAAGCAAAAGGGTTTAGTCCGCAGTGAAGGTAAAGAGTATGTAGTTCAGGAAGCGGATGTAATGAACTTCCTATTTAATGTTTAGCAAATGCCCGCACTACAGATGAAGCTGATGATGGCGATCGCCCTCTAGGTAGTTGAGCGTCTCGTTCACATTACCTATTCTGCGTAGGGGCACGGCATGCTGTGCCCTTACTGTGTTGAGGGTTGGGCTAGTTCGTTTTTGTAGCTCAGAAGTCTGCTCTACCAGCGGCGCGTATTGCTATAGCGCCGCCTACTGTAAGGCAAAGCAACACACCCTATACTGATAATTTTTTCTTACCGGAGCTTAAGTTTGGGAAGTTCAATTATATTTTATGTGTATTTCTACCTACTTTTCATCTCTATTTTGTCACTTTCAGTAGAGAAAAATATGAAAACTTAAATAGTTTTTCATGACCTAACTTCTACTAGTGTAATGACAGGCACGATTGGCTTAAGTTCCGTAGATTCACTGAAGATAATGCTCGTTGTTTAAAATAATATAGAAATAGAGAGAGCTGAGAGCCGAGCTAACTCTTACTATCAAAACTTAGACACAAACCTACTGCCGGGTAGGTATTGCCCCCACGATAGTCTCTAAAGGTTTTTCACTGCTAATTAACATACAGCAGATTGCAAGTTGGTGAAGTACAGAAATACCCCACCCGCGCTCCCTTGCCCCCTCCCCTTAGTAAGGGGAGGGTTGGGGAGGGGTGTACTTTTTTAGATGCAATCTGCTGTAAGTTCTGAAACGGCTAACCATCAGTCAGGAAAGGCTCGTTAGGTATAGTTTTTTAACGCTCTCCTTGTTTAATTAGAGGATTAACTAAATGTCTTATAATTTTTCTGGTTCCAGCACCTCTAAATCATCCTATCATCAGCAAGTAACAACTCCTTCCTCAGGTTTTTGGCTCAAACCCAGCATAAGAGAGCCACTGGGAAAGACAACAAAATTAGTAGTATTAGGATTAATTAGTTTAGTCCTAGGCAGCCAACGAGCTTTAGCACTGCCCACAGGCGGACAAGTGGCATCAGGAACAGCAACAATTGGGCAACCTGATGCCACCCATATGAATATCAACCAAACCACAGACCGGGCAGTAATTAACTGGCAAGAATTTAACATTGGTTCACAGGAAGGGGTAACTTTTATACAACCTTCTGCCACCTCAGCCACCCTCAACCGTGTCACTGGTAGCACACCCTCAGATATCGCCGGTAGCATCAACGCCAACGGTCAAATCATGTTGGTGAACCCGAATGGTATTCTTTTTCAAAATACGGCTAATGTTGATGTCTCTGGATTAGTTGCTACTACTCTCAACATTTCTGATACTAACTTTCTATCTGGGTTACTTCCTAACCAAGCAACCAGTCCCGCATGGTCATTCAGTACTTCTTCTGGAAAAACCCCGGCAACAGTAGAAAATCAAGGGAATATCACTATTAGAAATAGTGGTTTTGCTGCCTTAGTTGCCCCCACAGTCACCAACAGTGGGACAATTAACGCTCTTTTAGGCAAAGTTGTACTAGGATCGGGTACTGCCGCTACCGTTGACTTTCGGGGCGATCGCTTAATTTCCTTAGCAGTTACCCCAGGATTAAAAACCTCAGTCAGCAACAGTGGTAATCTAATCGCCGATGGAGGAGTTGTCAAACTCAGCGCCCGTTCTGGTGCAGCGGTTTTGGACAACGTAATTAACACCACAGGGTTGATACAGGCGCAGTCAGCCAATAACCAAAATGGCAAAATTGTCCTGGAAGGGGGAAATAATGGCACAGTCACCGTCGCTGGTAGCCTTAATGCTGCTGGTAGGGTAGATGTGACGGGCAAAACCGTGCAGGTTTCCACAGGAAATATCACCGCACCAAATGCCAAATTCACAGCCCAAGGAGACCTGACATTTAACCAAAACTATACCAGTGGCGGCGGGAACCTAGAGTTATTAACGACGGGAACCGGGAATATTTCTACGCAGAAAATTAGCACCCAAGGTGGCACCCTTTCTATAAATAGTAAAAACTCGATTAATACAAATGGAGCTGACCTAGACTCGACTAATGGGGCATCTAATGGCGGGAAAATTACCCTGCTAGCCAACAACAACATTACTACAGGCTCTATTTTATCTTTATCAAGAAATGATGCTGGTAATGCTGGGAATGGCGGTATAGTTAGCGCCACAGCTACCAACGGCAATATCACCACAGGAAATATAGACTCTAGCTCTTCCTCTCCAGTAGGCACTACGGGGGCTGGAGGGAATGTGACTCTAACTGCAAAAGGTAGCAGTGGTGGCGATATTAACGTCCAAGGGATATCATCTGGTTCTTTTGCCAGCTCAACTGCGGGCATTGGGGGAAATGTCAGCCTCACCGCAGCTAACACCATCAACATTGGAAATATTAATAATGTTGCCAATACTAAGAATAACTACGGCAACATTAGCCTCACGGGTAATGAGATTAACCTCAATGGTGGAGATAACTCGATCCGTGGTGATGGCAAAACCGTACTGATGCAGTCTTCCTCCCCAGGTCAAAAAATTCGCATCGGCAGCAGCGATACCAATGCTACAGATACATTGGATCTCACCAGCACTGATGTCGCCGCCTTGAAAGATGGCTTTAGCAACATCACCATTGGACGCACTAACGGTAGTGGTGCTGTTACTATTGACCCCGTTACCTTTTTTGACCCAGTGAAGATTCAGGCGACTGGAGTTGGAGGCACGATTCTTGCTAACGGGACAATTAGTGGAGCATCGGGTTCTAATAGCTCCATTAGTTTGCTAGCGAACGGGAATATTAATACCCAAGGTATTAAAACCTACGGAAATACGATTAATATCCTCAGTAATAATGGGGGAATTACCACGAATGGGCAAGCTTTAGACACAACCAATGGGGCGAGTAATGGTGGGGCAATGACCCTGACGGCGAAAAATGGGGACATTAATACAGGTAACCTCAACACCTCCTCTACCAATATTGATGGTAATGCCGGAAAAGGTGGGTCGATTGCCCTTACAGCTACAGGTAGCAGTGGTGGGAATATTAACATCAATGGAAGTGTAAGTACTGGCGCTTATGCTAGCGGTAACGTTGGTTATGGAGGAAATGTTACCTTCAAAGCGAATAATTCTCTCACTCTTGGCAGCGTCAATCAGGGTTTTGCCAGCAACTTCAGTAACGGTAGTGTCATCCTTCAAGCAAGTAATATTTACCTGAATCCTGGAGCTACCACAATTTTTGGCGACAGCATTACGGCAACAGGACCGATAACGGCAGCGAATGCGCCCAATAGTTCCATTACCCTAGGCGCAAGCCGTAACATTAGCACTCAAGCTATCAGAACTTATGGCAATGCCCTGACTATGGCTAGCTTAAAGGGTTCCATTACTACGAATAACCAACATTTAAACACAACGAATGGGGCGAGTGATGCCGGGGGAATTAGCTTAGGTGCGTACAATGGCATTTCTACAGGAAATATATCCTCCAACTCTTACTTAGCAACAGGAAGTGGCAATGTTGGGAAAGGAGGAGATATTAACCTGACTAATATTAACGGCAACATCTCCACGGGTGTAGTTAATTCCAGC